>Ga0193699_10000008_pt1 | contig 237591 bp, 213 predicted proteins | sample L3c2metaG_FD_160095 | JGI IMG/M metagenome (GOLD analysis project Ga0193699, IMG submission 160095) | Soil microbial communities from a riparian zone of the East river system, Colorado, United States - L3c2 | ecosystem: Environmental > Terrestrial > Soil > Riparian zone | place: USA: East...
CAGCGCGTAGAGAAGCACGACCCCGGCCCTCCTGCCACACACCAAGCACCGCAGAGAGCACACCCCCGGCAATCACCAGATAGAGGGGCACCAGCAAGTTCGCCATATCGCCCCCGGCATGCAGCGGGACACGGAAGGGAAGTGCGGCGACGATCGCCAGCGGCAGGAAGATCGGCCGGCGATGGAAAACGGCGATGAGGACTGCAACCGCCGCCAGCCCGGCGATCCCAAGCACCGCGAGCCGGGCCGAGCTGTCGCGCAAGTCGACGATCTGGGCCGAGTGCCACTGGTCGCCGAGGATCAGGACCGGGAAGAGGACGAGTGCCAGCAGCATCGCCACCGAGCGCAACCGGCTCGACGGCAGCACGATCGACGCGGCGGCTGCGCCGGCCGCGACCAGGACGCCGGCCGCGGCGAGAAAGTCGCTCAACCCTTCCGCCCCTTCGAGCAGCTCTTAGTCGGCCTGCTCGACGAGCGGTGCAGTTTCATCACACCACCGGGAACCAGCGTCCGTTCCTGCCTCAGCAGTTTCACCCGCAGCTTGTAGCGACCTGGGGCGGCGATGCCGTCATTGCGTTCCCGGCCATCCCAGTAGAAGGTGAAGAAGCGGTAGCGCTTCAGGTAGGTGTCGCGCGCCAAGGTGACGATGAGCTTGCCCCCCGGCTTCACCACCTGCACGTCGGCGCGATCGGAGCGGGTGACGCGGAAGCGGATTCGGATGCGGTCGAAACGGCAGTCGCCGTTTGGCGTGAAAGAGCGGGTGGCGGCGATGCCGAAGGTGACCCGGTCGAGGACGAGGGGGTCGCGCTTGAGGCGCTGCGACCAGGCGAAGGCGGCAACCGTTGCGACGACGAGCAGGGCGAAGACGACTGCTGCCGCGTTAACCCGTCGTCGAGGCATTGTCATCGCCGATGACGACCGCGACGGGAGCGCCGGCCGAGAGCGAGACGATCTCCGAGGTCATCGGCCGCACTCGCGAGATTTCCAGCGAGTCGGCGACTCGGTGCGCCGCGCGTCCCTCGCCGGGCTGGAACATGACGACGCTGTCGGCGAAGCTCGAGCGACTGTTGGTGACCGCGCCGAGCTGGTAGCCGCGGCGCTCGACCATGTCGCCGTAGGTGCCCGCCAGTCCTTCCACCGCCGTGCCGTTGAGCACCGTCACCTCGATTTCGCTCGGCTTGAGCGGGTGGGAGACCTGCTTGGCTCCGTTGCTGCTCGACCCCCCGTCACCGCCCTGCGAAACCGCGTAGGCGACCCCACCCGCGATGACGACGATGACGACGAAGAGACCGACCAGGTAGCGCGGGTCGCCGAGCCGGGCTCTCAGCCCACCGCTTCCGCTTCCATCGTCGCGTGAGAAGCGCTCGCGCAGACGCTCGCTCCGCGTAAGTTCGGGCAGCCCGGCCTCGCGCCGCTCGCGCCGGTGCTCACGCAAATCGGCTGCTTGGCGCTCCTCGTCGCGGGCCTCTTCCAGCTTGCGCATCTCCTCCGCCCGCTCCGCCGCCCCGGCCGAGGTCGAGTCCTTGCGCTCGGCATCGCGCTCCGGTGCCGACCCCGCCCACTCCCGCAGGCGACGGATGTCCCGCCCCTGGGCAAACGAAAGCAAGGCGAGCAGGGCCAAGCCGAGAAAGGCGAGCAGACCCGCGAAAGCGCCTATTTCCTTGATCAGCTCCAAGGGCTGGCTGCGAGAGGCTATCCGTTGGGGCCGTCGCGGGTCCCGCGACGGCCTCCTAGCCGACTGCCGCCGCGTCCCCGCCCTGCGCGGTGATCAACTCGACCACGCGCTCGGCGAGATTGGCCTCGTCGCCGGCCATGACCAGGTGCTCGAGCGAGTTCAGGGTCGACTCGACCCAGTCCGTGTCGAGCGGCGCAGTACGGACGGCCCGGTGGATCCGCTTCGCCGCCGTCGGCCGCAGCTCCTCGCCCCGGCCGAAGAGCTCCTCGTGCAGCTTCTCGCCCGGGCGCGGCTGGGTGAACTCGATCGCGATCTCGGCTCCGGGCTCGTAGCCGGCCAGGCGGATCATGTTGTTGGCGAGATCGACGATCTTCACCGGCTCGCCCATGTCGAGGACGAAGACCTCGCCCCGGCCGGCGCCGATGTCACCGGCGCGGATCACCAGCTGCACCGCCTCGGGGATCGTCATGAAGAAGCGGGTCATCTCCCGGTGGGTGACGGTGACCGGTCCGCCGCGCTCGATCTGGCCGCGGAAGATCGGCACGACGCTGCCCGAGGAGGCGAGCACGTTGCCGAAGCGGACGCTGGCGAAGCGGGTGCCGGGGTGCTTGTCGCCGGCGGCCTCGACGATCCACTCGGCCATCGCCTTGGAGGCGCCCATCACCGTCTGCGGGTTGACCGCCTTGTCGGTGGAGATGAGGACGAAGCGCTCGACGTCGGAGGCGGCGGCGGTCTCGGCGGTGATCCGCGTGGCGATCGCGTTGTTGCGCACCGCCTCCAGCGGGTTGGCCTCCATCAGCGGCACATGCTTGTAGGCGGCGGCGTGGAAGACGACGCTCGGCTTGAAGCGCTGCATCGTCTCCAGCATCCGGTGCGGCTCCCTGCAGTCGGCAAGCACCGCCTCGACGTTGCTGAAGTGGCGCTCCTCGACCATCTCGCGCTCGATCTCGAAGAGGTTGTCCTCGGCGTGGTCGAGCATCACCAGCAGCCGTGGCCCGACCCGGGTGATCTGGCGGCAGAGCTCGGAGCCGATCGAGCCACCGGCGCCGGTGACGAGGACAATGCGGTCGCGCAGGTAGGCGCCCACCCGGTCGAGCTCGACCACGATCGGGTCGCGGCCGAGCACGTCCTCGACCTGGACCTCGCGCAGCTGCTTGTTGAGCTGGACACCACCGCGCAGGAGCTCGAACACGGTCGGCAAGGTGCGCACGCGAATCTCGCGGCCACGGCAGGCGGCGACCACCTTGGCCCGCAGCGTGCCTGGAGCCGAGGGGATCGCGATCACCACCTCGTCGGGCTCGGTCTCGTCGAGGATCGTCTCGATCTGCGCCGTCGTCCCCAACACCTTGAGGCCGAGCATCCGCATCCCCTGTTTGCGCGCATCGTCGTCGACGAAGCCGATCGCGGTCGCGCCCAGGTTCGGGTTGAGGTGCATCTCGCGGACGACCATCTGGCCGCCCGAGCCGGCGCCGATGACCAGCACCTCGTGCTTGGGCAGGCGATGCCCATGGGTCGGCCGCTCGACGATCAACCGCACCGCGAGGCGGGCGCCGGCGACCAGGAACAGCGTGAGCAGGAAGTCCATCACCGCGACCGAGCGCGGCAGGTCGTGATCGAAGGGCTTCAGCACGGTGAAGAGGACGACGACGATCGCGCTGCCGGCGGCGACGGCGCGGCCGATCGTGAGGAAGTCGCGGCCGCTGACATAGCGCCACCACTTCTGGTAGAGCCCGAAGGCGGCGAAGACCGTGACCTCGATCAGGGCGACGAAGCCGACCGACTGGACGAACAGAACCCAGTAGCGGTGCGGGAGATCGGTCCTATCGAGGAACCGGAGCCGGAACGCCAGATAGTAGGCGAGCGCCACGAGCAGCGCATCGGCCGCCGCCTGAAGGAGCCGAGTGCGGTAGACGGGGTGGTTCAATCGGCGCATGACAGCAGCACGAGTTTAGATGGTGTTCGCCGCGCTCCCTACAATCCCCGCTGCGCGCATGCTGATCGTCCTCGCCAGCTTCTCCGACAAGATCGTCGAACCTATCGTCGACGTCGCCACCGAATTCATCGGCTCTGCCGGTGTCGTCGCCGTCTTCCTTTTGATGACGCTGGAGTCCGCCTGCATCCCGATACCGAGCGAGGCGATCATGCTGTTCGCCGGCTTCAGCGTCTCCAAAGGAGAACTGACGTTGTTCGGGATCGTCGTCGCCGGGGTGCTCGGCAACGTCGCCGGGTCGTGGATCGCCTACGCGGTCGGTTACTACGGGCGTCTCGACCTGCTGGAGAAGAACAAGCTGATCCACATCAGTCCCAAGCACTTGAAGTGGGCCGATGACTGGTTCGAGCGCTACGGCGCCGTCACCGTCTTCTTCTCGCGGATGCTGCCGATCGTCCGTACCTTCATCTCGCTTCCCGCCGGCGTGGCGAGGATGCCGTTCTGGCGCTTCACGATCTACACCCTCGCCGGCTGCATCCCCTGGGTGTTGATGCTGGCGCTGGTCGGGCGCAGTGTCGGCGACAACTGGGAGCACTGGCGCCACAACCTCGGCTACCTCGGCTATGTGGTTCTGGCGGCGATCGTCGGCGGGATCGTCTACCTGCTGATCCGGCGGCGGCGGCGGGGCGGCGGGGAAGACGAGCCCGGCGGCGGGCAGTCGGTCGCGAGCGCGGAGCCGGCCGGGACCGCGGAGTCCCTCTGAGCAGAGGAGCCGACGGCAGGATCCCAGCCGCCCGCGCGCTGGCGCTGGGGATCGTCCAGGGCCCGGCGGAGCTGCTGCCGATCTCTTCCTCGGCCCACATCGTCCTCGTTCCCTGGCTGGCGGGGTGGGACTGGGAGCAGATCGATCCGGAGGTGCGTAAGAGCTTTGAGGTGGCGCTGCACGGCGGTGCCGCGCTGGCGCTTCTGATCGGCCAGCGGCAGACGATCGCCGAGGAGCTGCGCCATTTCGACCGGTCGCGAGCGCTGGTCCTCGGCCTTTCCTTCCTCCCCGCCGCGATCGTCGGCTACGGCTTGGAGCGACCGATCGAGCAGCGACTTGGCGGCCCGAAGGCAACCGCGGTCGGACTGCTGGCCGGCGCGGCGGCAATGCTGATCGCCGACACACGGCCGCAGCAGAGGGGGCGCGGTGATGCGACTCCGGCCGACGGATTGGTCCTCGGCGTCGCCCAGGCCGCCGCGCTTGCCCCCGGCGTCTCCCGCAACGGCGTCACCCTCGCGGCGGCACGCTGGCGGCGCTTCTCACGCGACCAGGCGAACCTGCTCTCGCGCACGACCGCCCTGCCGATCATCGTCGGCGCCACCATCCTCAAGGGCGAGCGCCTGCGGCGGCGCGGCGCCTCTCCCTCGCTGCGCCGCTCGATGGCAATCGGCGTTGCCGCCTCCTTCGCCTCCACCCTCGCCTCCCAGCGCCTGATCGGGCTGGTGGAGCGCGACCGGGCGCTTTGGCCCTACGCGGCTTACAGAGCGGGATTTGCCGGTTTGGTGCTGGCCAAGCTGCACCGCCGGTAAGTTAACTCCAAATCTTGGAGATATTTGGAGATAGCTTGGAGTTGTGCTACAACTCCCAATCTTGGAGATATTTGGAGATAGCTTGGAGTTGGCGTGTTCGTAGCCGAACCCCCATCGGTCGAAGAGCTCCTGTCAAAGCTGGACGGGGCATCGGTCGTGGATGCCATAAGCGCCCCGAACGACGAGCGAACCGCCGACAGGTACCTCCACTGGGACAAGCTCCACCGGCTCGATCCTCCTCCGGGCCTGACCAGTGAGCAGTGGTGGTTGAAGGTCAAAAACGCCAGGGCGGGCGACCTGCGCGAGCTTCCGCTAACCGACCCGAATGGCGAGCCATTTCGCTACGGCCTGCTGGACAGCATGCTGCGCAAGCTGCGCTACATAGATCAGCGCTGCAGTGGCGAGGTCGCGATGGACGAGGTCGTCACCTCTGAGAGGCAGGCCGGGCGGCGTTATCTGGTCAACTCGCTGATGGAGGAGGCAATCCGCTCTAGTCAACTCGAGGGGGCGACCACCTCCCGCAAGGCGGCCAAGGAAATGCTGCGCGAGGGCCGGGAGCCAAGGGATCGCAGTGAGCGGATGATCGCCAACAATTACCGTGCCCTTCAGTTCATGCGGGACGAAATGAGCGATGCATTGAGTCCCGAGCTCGTTCTGGAGCTGCACCGAATCGTGACCGAGGGGACTCTCGACGATCCCGCAGCTGCGGGCCGGCTGCAACGACCCGGTGAATCCCGGGTCGCCGTCTTCGACCGCGATGACGGACGGCCGATCCATCAGCCGCCGCCGGCGGAGCAACTGCCGGAGCGCATGCGTCTACTCTGTGAGTTCGCCAACGAAGGAGAGGACGGCAAGCGGTTCGTACACCCGGTGATAAGGGCGATTCTGCTGCACTTCTGGCTCGCCTACGACCATCCGTTCGAGGACGGCAACGGCCGGACGGCGCGGATCCTCTTCTTCTGGCTGATGCAGGCGCGTGGCTACTGGCTTGCCGAGTATCTGCCCATCTCGAGATTCATTCGCGCGGCGCCCGCGAAATACGCCCGGGCCTTCATGGAAACGGAGACCGACGGAGGCGACACGACCTACTTCCTCATTCACCAACTAGGCGTAATCGAGCGTGCGATCGGTGACCTCCACGCCTACCTGCGGCGCAAGACCGCCGAAGTTCAGGATGTTGAGCAGCTGCTGCATGGGGCCAAGTACCTCAACGGGCGCCAGCTCGCGCTGCTGACCGACGCAGTGCGCGATCCAGACGCGTCGTATTCGTTCGATAGCCACGCGCGGAGTCACCGTGTCACCCATGAGACCGCGAGAACCGACCTTCGGCGCTTGGTGACCCGCGGGCTGCTGACTCAGCGCCGCATCGGGCGCAAGCACATCTTCGAGCCAGCCCCCGACCTCGAGACCAGGCTGAAAGAATCGCCTAGATGAGCGGCGACGCCTACGCGAAAGCCGGTGTGGACCAGGGAGCCGCGGATTCGGCGGTCGCCGGTTTGGTCAAGGCGCTGGGGACGATCCAGCTGGGACGACCCTCGCGGCAGGTGCCCCTGCCGGGTCACTACGCCAGCGTGATCAAGCTCGACGAGCGGATCGGGATCGCGCTGTCCACCGACGGCGTCGGCACCAAGCTGCTGGTCGCCGAGCAGCTCGGCCGCTTCGACACGGTCGGCATCGACTGCGTGGCGATGAACGTCAACGACGTGATCTGCGTCGGTGCCGAGCCGCTGGCCATGCTCGACTACATCGCGATCGAGCGGGCCGACCCGGAGGTCTGCGAGCAGATCGGCGTCGGCCTGGCGCGCGGCGCCGAGCGGGCCGGGGTCGAGATCCCTGGCGGCGAGCTCGCCCAGCTCGGCGACATGGTGCGCGGCTTCGACGTCGCCGGCGCCTGCTTCGGCACCGTCGCCCTCGACGCGATCGTCGACGGCTCCGCCGTGCGGCCCGGCGATCCGGTGATCGGCCTGCCCTCCTCCGGCATCCACTCCAACGGCTACACCCTCGCCCGCTCCGCCCTCGACGGGCTCTCCCTCGAGGAAGACCCCGAAGGCCGGCTCGGCCGACCCCTGGGAGACGTGCTGCTCGAGCCGACCGAGATCTACGTCAAGCCGGTGCTGGAGCTGCTGCGCTCCGAGGTCGAGGTGCGCGGCCTCGCCCATATCACTTCCGGCGGCCTCGGAAACCTGCTCCGCCTTGCCGCGCCGGTCGGCTACGAGATCGACGACCCGCTTCCCGTTCCGCCGATCTTCGAGCTGATCCAGGAGCGCGCATCGGTCCCCGGGGCAGAGATGAGCGACGTCTTCAACCTGGGCTGCGGCTTCTGCCTGGTGGTGGCACCGGGAGACGAGGGGGCGGCGGTCGAATCGATGCGTCGCCACTATCCCGGGGCGAAACGGATCGGTCGTACGGTAGAAGGATCATCCGTACGACTTAGATGAGCTCCCGCCCTTCCAGCTCGATGATCGGAACCGTCCTCTCCGGGCGCTACCGGCTGGAGGCAAAACTGGGCAGTGGCGGCATGTCGACCGTCTACCTGGCACGGGACGACACGCTCGACCGGCCGGTCGCGGTGAAGGTGATGCACCGGGAGATGTCCGAGCAGGAGGACCAGCTGCAGCGCTTCCGCCAGGAGGCGCGGGCGGTCGCCAAGCTGACCCACCCCAACGTCGTCTCGGTGATCGACGCCGGCGAGGACGGCGGCTACCCCTACATCGTCTTCGAGTACGTCAAAGGGGAGACGCTGAAGCAGCGGATCGGCCGGGTTGGCGCCCTCGACACCCAGGAGGCGATCGCCTACGCGATCGAGGTCGCCCGCGGCCTCGGCGTCGCCCATGCGCGCAACATGGTCCACCGCGACATCAAGCCGCAGAACGTCCTGATCGACGAGGAGGGCCGGGCGAAGCTGACCGACTTCGGCATCTCGCGCCAGCTCGAACAGGACGGCGTCACCGCGACCGGCCGCGTGCTCGGCACCACCGACTACGTCGCCCCCGAGCAGGCGATGGGCAAGCCGGTCGACCCGCGCTCGGACATCTACTCGCTCGGCGTCGTCCTCTACGAGATGCTGGTCGGCCAGGTCCCCTTCCACGCCGACAGCCAGGTCGGGGTGGCGATGAAACACGTCAACGAGGAGCTGCCCGACGTGCAGCGGCGCCGGCCCGAGGCCTCGGCGGCGGTGGCGCTGGTGGTCGAGCGGGCGACGGCCAAGGACCCGGCCGAGCGCTACCAGACGATCGGCGAGATGATCGACGACCTCGAGACCGCACTCGAGGTCGAGGCTGCGCGGGCGGGATCGACCACCGGCGAGGCGACGAGCGTGCTCGACGCGGTGCCCCCGCCGCAGCGAAAGCTCTCCGGCGGCGCGCGCTGGTCGTGGGCGGCGATCGCGATCTTGCTCCTGGTCGGCGGAGGCGCCCTGCTGGCCGTACAACTGATCTCCAACGGCGGCTTCGGCGGCGGGGGGGCCGACAAGGGCAAAGGCGGCAACGTCGCGATTTCGGGGGCAACCGACTACGACCCGCAAGGCGACGGCGAAGAGGTCGGCAGCAAGGTCGAACTGGCCGCCGACGGCGACCCGACCGGAACCGCCTGGGAAACCGAGCACTACGACTCCGAAACGTTCGAAGGGACCAAGACCGGGCCGGACCCCGGCGTGGGCATATACGTAACCACCAACTCTCCGGCGACGCCGAAGAAGATGATCGTCCGCACCCCCACCCCAGGCTGGGACGCCCAGGTCTTCGCTGCCTCGGCTGGACCGCCGTCCGACCTCTCCGGCTGGGACGAACCGGTCGGCGAAGCGAGCGAAGCCGAAGGGACCCAGGAGATCGACCTCGACGTCCGCCGGCCCTCGACCTACTTCCTGCTCTGGTTCACCAAGGCCTCACCCGCCCGCGACCAGGAAGGTCGCTACCAGATCGAGGTCAGCGACATCAAGCTGCTGGGCTGATCTACAACTGCTCTGTCTGAGCAATCCCCTACAGTCGAACGTATGTTCGTGTCAAAGGCGGCGGGCTCGTCGGTCAGAGCTTCACTGGGGTTTCGTCGATTTGTTTTGAACCCGCGCGAGAGCCGACGCCCGAGTGAATGCAATCAGCATTCCAGCAGTTTGAGGTGGAGCGGCTCCAAATACCAGTGCCGAGACAATTTCCTCTCGGCTTGCCTTATGGCCCTCCTCGCTCTCCAAGCGGCTTTGCAGGGTCTTAAGAGCCTCTTTGGCAAGCGGGTCCAGTCGCATGGTAGTAGGCATCCGGAAGGACTTCTATGGTGGCGTTTGAATTCAATTTGCATTCAAATTGAATGCCACATGACTTTACTACGCTAGGGATGGTGCAGCAGATGGACGAATTCAACGACAAGAAGTTCAGAGAGTTGATCGTCTACATCGCCAAACGGCTGGGCCCAGAGGCAGCATTGGGGCGAGTCAAGCTTGCGAAGCTGCTGATGGCAAGTGACTTTGGGGCCTACGAGCGATTCGGTCACTCGATAACCGGGGCCGTCTACGAGAAATGGGAGCACGGTCATTTACCACAACAGATGTTGCTTACCCAGCGCGATCTCGAGGCCGAAGGCGATATCCAGGTCGAGACAGTGGACTACTTCGGAAAGAAGCTGAACCAGATCTCTGCGGAGCGAGACCCTGATATGAGTGATTTCAGCGAGGATGAGCTGGCGGTTATCGAGAGAGCGCTGCGTCATTTTGGATATGAGAGCGCTTCCTTTCTCAGTGCGCAATCTCACCTCGAACTGGGCTGGCGGCTAGCCAACTGGAAGGAGCCAATTCCTTTTCGCACGGTATTTCTCGGCGCCGGGGCTGTTTCAGAGGGGGATATACGTCGGGGGCAGGAATTAGCTTCCATGCATGGTTGGAACTAGCCTCCTTTGCAACGCATTCATAGAGTCGGAATCCTTTGAACAGTCCAAAGCCGAACTCAAGGCTGAAACCGGGTTAACCGATCGAGAGATCGACGATCGGCTGGAGGCTGTGGTTTGGGCGCTCCGCCGCAATACCCAAGAGACCGCCGAACAGATACCCGGTCTAAAGCTCTGGGTCGTCGTTACGGAACGTGGTCTACCCGAGCTCCGCATTTACCTCAGGCCACGAGACGGCATGCCCGAAGAGGCTGAATGGCTGTGGATCGAGCGGAGGCCGTAAGCGTTCGAGAGTCAGAGTGCCCCTTGAGGAGGGTAGAAGCCTCTAGAACTCGTGCGAGCGGGCCTTGGCGTGACGCTCGACCGCCAGCTTGAGCAGACGGTCGCATAGGTCCGGGTAGCGGACGCCGCTTGCCTCCCAGAGCTTGGCGTAGACGCTGGTCTCGGTGAAGCCGGGCATGGTGTTGATCTCGTTGACGAGGATCGCGCCGTCGGGTTCGACGAAGAAGTCGCAGCGGGCGAGGCCGGCGCAACCGCCGAGCTGGAAGGCGGTAACGGCAAGCTCGCGCAGGCGGGCCGTCTGCTCCTCGTCCATCGCCGCCGGCACGATCAGCTCCATGCCGCCGTCGCTGTACTTGGTCTCGTAGTCGTACCAATCGCCATGGGCGACGACCTCGCCCGGCGGCGAGGCCTCGGGCCGCTCGTTGCCGAGCAGCGAGCACTCGACCTCGCGGCCGTGAGCAGAAGCCTCGACGATCACACGCGGGTCGTGGCGCAGGGCCAGGTCGACCGCCGCGTCGAGCTCCACCCCCAGGCTCTCGACGCGGCTGATGCCGACGCTCGAACCGAGGCGCGAGGGCTTGACCCAGAGCGGCAGGCCCATCGCCTCGCAGCGCTCCCGCCAGCCCGCCTCGCCGGCGGCGACGAAATCGACCTGCGGCAGGCCGGCCTGGGCGAAGAGGCGCTTCAAGGTCAGCTTGTCCATGCAGATCGCCGAGGCGAGCACGTCGGAGCCGACGTAGGGGACGTCGAGCCACTCGAGCACGCCCTGGACGCTGCCGTCCTCGCCAAAGGGGCCGTGGAGTGCCGGGAAGGCGACGTCGGCGTCGAAGAGGCCGGCTGACGGCATCAGCTCGACCGGGGCGCCGCGGAAGCTCCAGCCACCGTCGCGCGCGATCGTCACCAGCAGCACCTCGTGGCCTGCCTGCTCGAGGCCCGCCGCGACCGCCTCGCCCGAGCGCAGCGAGACGTCGTGCTCGGAGGAGCGCCCGCCGCAGAGGACCGCGACCCTCATTCGGCTTCTTCTTCCGATTCCTTCGGTGGCCGACCGATCTTGATGTCCATCGAAGTGCCCGGTTTCGTCTTGACCCCTGGGGTTGGAAACTGGTCGATCACACGACCGACCTTCGAGGGCGGGACGTCGAATTCCGATTCGTATGGATACGGGACCAAACCGGCTTCACGGGCCGCCTGGACCGCTTCCGCCCGTTCCATGCCGAGGATGTTCGGCACGATCGTCAGCTGTTCGCCCTTGGAAACGACGATCGAGACGGTTGAGCCGCGCGGTAGTTCGGAGCCGGCGCTGGGCGCCTGGCGAATCACCTCGCCCGCCGGCTTGGCGCTTTCTTCTTCTTCGACGCCGGGGATGAGGCCGCGGCCGCGGATCTGCTGTACGGCGACCGAGCGCTGCGTCCCGACCAGCACCGGCACCTTGGCCGGCTTCTGCCCCTTGGAGACCGTAAGGACCACGGTCGAGCCACGGGTCGCCGTCGTCCCTCCGCCTGGTTCGGAGCGGATCACCAGGCCGGCTTCCACCTGATCGGAGTTGACCTTTTCGACCCGCGCAGTGAAGCCGGCTTCTTCCAGCTTTTCTTCCGCTTCTTCCTGGCTCAGTCCCGGCAGGCCTCCCGGGACCTTGGCGCTGCCTGGGCCGGCGCTGACCGTCAGCGCGACCTTCGGCTTCGAGCAGAAGAAGGTGAGGAAGGCGCAGTCGAGCGATGCGTTGCCCGCCGGCGGGTCCTGCTCCAGCACCGTGTTGACCGCCACTTCGCGCTGCACGCGGCTGATCGCACTGACCTTGAAGTCGTTCTGTTCGAGCAGCGCAATCGCCACGTTCAGCTGGTTGCCGGTCACGCCAGGGACGTCGGCCGTCGTATCGCGGGTCAAGGCGAAGCCGAGCAGGGCGCCGAGCAGCACCGCGGCGAGGGCGAGCCAGATCCACTTCCTGCGCCGGTGCTCCTCGTCCTCGGGGTCGGTCGCCTCTCCGGCGACGACGACAGGCGGGGGCAGTGGCGAAAAGGCAGCGGTGCCGCCCCCTTCAGCGCCAGGGTTGCGCAGCGCCGAGTCCAGCGCCGCGATGAAGGCATCGGCGCTCTGGAAGCGCCGGCCCGGGTCCTTCTCGAGGGCGCGCATCACCACCGCGTCGAGGGCGGGTGAGACCGCTGGGTTGATCGAGCTCGGCCGCTGCGGCGTGTGCGAGACCTGCTTCATCGCGATCGCGATCGCCGAGTCGGCCTCGAAGGGAACGCGGCCGGCAAGGGCCTCGTAGAGGATCACGCCGATCGAGTAGAGGTCGGATACCGCAGTCACTGCCTGGCCCTGGGCCTGCTCGGGAGAGAGGTAGTGCGGGGTGCCCATCACCGAGCCCGCCTGGGTGATTTCCGAGGCGCCGGCGCGGGCGATGCCGAAGTCGGTGACAGTGGCCTTGCCCTCATCGTCGACGATCGCGTTCTGCGGCTTCAGATCGCGATGCACGACCCCATGGCGGTGGGCGAAGCCGGCCGCCTCGAGCACCTGACGGATCTGGCCTACCGCCTGTTCTGGGGTCAGCCCCTGGTCGATCAGCTCCTTCAGCGAACGTCCCTCGAGCAGCTGCATCGCGATGTAGTAGGTGCCTTCGATGTCGCCGCGGTCGAAGACGGCGACGATGTTGGGGTGCGAGAGGCCGGCGGCTGCCTCCGCCTCGCGGCGGAAGCGCTCGACGAACTCGCGATCCTGGGCAAAGCGGCGGTGCAGGATCTTGAGCGCGACGCGACGCTGCAGATGCGGGTCGTCAGCCAGCCAGACGTCTGCCATCCCCCCCGAACCGATCCGGCGCAGCAGGCGGTAGCGGCCGTCGATCGTGCTTCCCTCGCCGACTTCAGGCGGCACTGTCAGCTCCCTCCGTTGAGAATGGTTTCGGCCACGTCGCGGAAGATTGGTGCCGCCGCGTCGTTGCCGAACGCGGTCGTGCATTCGACCGTCGCGGCGATCGCGATCTTGGGGTTGTCGGCCGGCGCGAAGCCGATGAACCATGCCTGGTTCTCTTCCGTGCCGCCACCGCAGCTGTCGTTGAAGGGCGTTTCCGCGGTGCCGGTCTTGCCGGCGACGGGCACGCCGGGGATCGCCGCGTTGGTGCCGGTCCCTTCGCTGACGACCCCTTCCATCGCGGTGGTCAGCTCGGCCGCGGTCTGGGAATCGATCGGGTGGCTGTACTGGGACGGGTCGAGCCGCTTGGTGACGCGGCCATCGGGGTCGACGACGCGGCTCCAGATCTGCGGCTTCATCAGGCTGCCGCCGTTGGCGACGGCGGCGGCAGCCTCGGCCATCTGCAGCGGCGTGACCAGGAGGCGCTCCTGGCCGATTGCGACGCGGGCGATGTCGATCGGGTCGTTGCGACCGAGCAACTGTTCCCCTTCGTAGATGCCGCTCGCGTAGACCTGGTCCTCGGGCAGGTCGATCGCCGGAGCCGAGTTGAAGCCGAAGCGGTCCATGTATTCGAACAGCGTTTCCTCACCCACCTGTTCGCCGAGCTGGGCGAACCAGGTGTTGACCGAGTTGGTCAGCGCCGTGTCGAGGGCGATCGGGCCGAAGTTCTCGGTGAAGTCGTTCTGCAGCGGCTGACCCTGGACGTCCAGTTCGCCGGGAGCGTCGATCGTGGTTTCCGGGGTGATCGCGCCGCTGTCGAGGCCGGCCGCTGCGGTCACCACCTTGAAGGTCGACCCCGGCGGGTACTGGCCCTGGGTGGCGCGGTCGAGCAGCGGCGATTCGACTTCGTTTTCGTTCAGCTTCGAGAGTTCGAAGGGAACCCGGTTGGGGTCGTAGGGAGGGTTCGAGGCGAGCACCTTTACGCGGCCGCTGCCCGGTTCGATCGCGACCACGGCGCCGAAGCCTTCCGCCTGGAGATCGGCCATCGCCACCCGCTGCGCTTCGGGATCGATGTTGGTGATGATGTCGTTGCCTTCCTGGTTGCGACCGCGGAGCTGGTCGAGGATCGAGCCGAATTCGGATTCGTTGCCGACCAGTTCATCGTTGTGGTACTTCTCGAACTCGCTGTCGCCCTGGCGCACGAAGCTGTAGCCGAGCGGGTGCCCGTACAGCGCCCCTTCGGGATAGCGACGCACGTAGCGCAGGCTGTCGCCGTGTCCCTTGGGCACCGAGCGGGCGAGCACGGTCCCATCGGCGGCGAGGATCCGGCCGCGCTTGATCTGCTGCTGCTCGAGCAGCGGGCGCTTGTTGGCTTCCTTGTCTTTCAACGCATTCGCGTCGAAGACCGCCCACCAGGACGTGAAGCCGATCAGGACCGCGAAGAGGACGACGATCAGGCCGAAGAGCTTGACGATCTGGCGGTTCATCGCCTCACGCACCGCCCTCTAGAGCGAAGGCACCGCGCGGGGTCGCGGCCTCGCGGCGGGCGCGGTCTGAGATCAGCAGCAGCAGCGCCAGGAGGACGAAGTTGGCGACGATCGAGCTGCCGCCGTAGCTGATGAAGGGCAGGGTGACGCCGGTCAGCGGGATCACCCGCGTGACGCCGCCGATGATGACGAAAGCCTGGATCGCGAAGACGGCGGTGAGTCCGGTGGCAAGCAGCTTCGAGAAGCCGTCGTCGGCGAGCAGGGCGATCTTGAAGCCGCGCGCCGCGATCAGCAGGTAGATCAACACCACCGCACAGGCGCCGAAGAGGCCCAGCTCGTTGACGATCAGCGAGTAGATCGTGTCGGTCTGCGCCGCCGGCAACAGCGCATTGTTGGTGCCGGGGATCGTGATCAGCGCCTGCCCGAAGCCCTTGCCGAAGAGACCGCCGTCGGCCTGGGCGAAGATCGACTGCAGGATCTGGTACCCGCTTCCGGTCGGGTCGTGGTAGGGGTTGAGCCAGATCTCGACCCGGTCGTGGACGTGTGGGACGGTCGAGGCGAAGAACCAGGCACCGACCAGGAAGAGGGCCATGCCGATGACGACGAACGAGAAGCGCCCGGTCGCCACGTAGAGCAGAGCGAGGAAGGCAGCGAAGAACATCAGCGAGCTGCCGAGGTCGCGGATGAAGACGAGCATGAACATCGACGCCCCCCAGACGACGAGCAAGGGCCCGAGATGCTTGAGTGGCGGCAGCGTGACCCCCAGCACCCGGCGCGCGCCGACGATCAGCACCTCGCGGTGCTCGCGCAGGTAGCTGGCGAGGAAGACGACGATGCAGATCTTCGAGAACTCGGCCGGCTGGAAGGCGAGCGGGCCTACCTTTACGCCGAGATAGGCGCCGTTGACCTGTTCGCCGATGCCGGGCAATCGTGGTGCCAGCAGCAGCAGCAGGCCGACCGCGGCGATCGTGTATCGGTAGCGCTCGAGCACGTCGTAGTCGCGCAGGAGCTGGATCGTGAGGGCGAAGAGGACGAGGCCAAGCACGAACCAGTTGGCCTGATCGCGGGCCAGGCCCTCGTCGATCCGGTAGATCATCACCAGGCCAAACGCGGTCAGCAACGCGACCAGCGGAAAGAGGTAGGGGTCGGCGTTGGGAAGGCGCATCCGCAGGTAGACGTGCGTGGCAAGGCAGACGGCGAGGAAGTAGGCGCCGTAGACGAGGCTGAGGTTGCCGAGACGGGCGTTCTCCTGGGCGAAGACCGCGGCGAAGCCGGCGCTTAGCAGCAAGGCGACCGGGATCAGGGCAACGAGCTCCCGGTTTCGGGCTGCGCTCCTCAAGGAATCCCCTGGCTGCGTTCTATGTCTTCGATCAGCGAGACGGCGTCCTCGCGTGAGCGGACGTCGTGGCCGGTGACCGAGTCGCGGCGCCTGACGGGCAGCGCCCCGGTCTGAACCGGGCTCGCGTAATGCTCGTCGTAGAGCTTCAGGCTGAAGGGAAGTTCGTAGGGGAGGCCGCGGTAGAGGGCGACGCGGCCGCTGCCGTCGGTGCCGAGGAACCAGACCTGGCGGTTGCCATACCAGGCGCCGAAGGCAAGCGCGCCCAGGATCGCGACGAGGGCGAGCAGCTTCGCCGTCGAGCCCCCACGGCGCCGTGGGGGCTTCGCCGCAAGCTGCTCACGCCGCCCCTGGGCCGCGGCGGCCGCAGCGCGGCGGCGCACCTCGGTCGCGGTGAGCCCGGCCTCCTCGGCAGCGGCCCCGACCAGGGTCGCGTCCTCGGGCGTTTCGCCGAGTGGCGCCGCGGCATCGCCGAGACGGAAGGCCAGCGCGGTGATGTTGTCCCGCCCGCCGGCGCCGTTGGCCTCCTCGACCAGCGTCCGCACCGCCTCCCGCATCGAGCCCGCGGTGGAGAGAACCGCGGCGATGCGATCCTCGGAGACCATCGTCGTAAGCCCGTCGGAGCAGAGCAGGAAGAGGTCTCCTGGGGCCGCCGGAACCGTCTGCAGGTCGACCTCGACATCCGGCTCGGGGCCGAGGGCGCGGGTGATGATCGAGCGCTGCGGATGGTCCTCTGCCTGGGCGTCGGTGATCTGTCCTTTGCGCCGCATCTCCTCGACCAGCGAGTGGTCGCGGGTGAGCCGTTCGAGCTTGCCCCGGCGCAGGCGGTAGGCGCGGCTGTCGCCGACGTGGCCGATGCCGACCTCTTCGCCCTGCGCGTCGACGATCGCCGCCGTGATCGTCGTGCCCATCCCGGCCTTGGAGGGATCGGCTCGGGCCAGCTCGTGGATGCGGCGGTTGGCCTCCTCGATCGTCTCGCGCAGGAAGCGCCCGGGCGGGCCCTCGGGCAGATCGCGGTCGAAGGCGTCGGCGGCGGTCTTCGAGGCGACCTCACCCGCCTGGGCGCCACCCATGCCGTCGGCGACGACGAAGATCGGCGCGCGGACGAAGAGCGAGTCCTCGTTCTCGCTGCGCTGGCGACCGGTGTCGGTGCGGAAGGCCTGGTCGTCGACGCGCAGCACTACGTCCCCCCCGCCTCGAACCTGAGCTCGGTGTCGCCGATTCTCACCACGTCGCCGTCGAGCAACTCGGCCTCGCCATGCAGGGCGGCGTCGTTGAGCAGGGTGCCGTTGGTGGAGCTCATATCTTCGACGTAGGTGCGCCCCTCGCGCGAGAAGATCCTTGCGTGCAGCCCGGAGGCGTAGCGGTCGTCGATTCGCAGGTCGGCTTCCTGCGAGCGGCCGATCGAGAGGCCGCCGATCAGATCGAAGCGCTCGCCCTCGCGCAGGCCGCCGCCGCGCAGCGCCACCAGCCATGCGTCGCCGCCCGCCGTGGAGCCCTCGAATGCGGGCAGCGGATGGAACCCGGTCGCGTCGGGCGCGGGCGCGACCGTGCCGCGCAGGTCCCTCAGCGCGCTGCGCGCAATCCAGAGCAGGAACAGGTAGAGGACGGCGAGGAAGCCGAACTTGAGGGCGACGGAGATCGGGTCGTAGGCCACGCGCTCAGCAGACTAGATGCCTGACCCCACGACCGCGTGCGACTGGGGGCGTGCGTGGCCAAGCAGATCAAGGACGCAGGGTGCAGCCTTTGCTGGTTGCAAAGGCAAACCCGAGGACGCAGAGATGCGCAGCGCCACGCGCGTCATCCAGGCGTGCGGGGTCGTGGGGTCAGGCATCTCGGTCTACTGCTCGATGTCGAACCTGAAGGTCGTCGTCCCCAAGGTGACCTGATCGCCTGATTTGAGCCGGGTCGAGCCGACGCGGCGCCCGTTGACCTTGACCCCGTTGGTCGAGCCGAGGTCGGCGATCGTCCACTCGCCGCCAGGCGAGCGGCGCAGCTCGGCGTGGTGGCGGGAGACGTTGGGGTCGCGCAAGACGCAGTCGGCGTCGCGCGAGCGGCCGACCGTCGAACGCTCGCCGTCGAGCACGTAACGGCGGTCGTCGACGGTGACGACGGCTCGGGTCGTCACTTCGGCGCGGTGCGAGGGACCCTCGGCCGGCGGCGGAGCGTCACGCACTGCCGAGTAGACCATCGTGTGGCCCTCCTCCCCCTGGACGGGAGCCTCTCCCTCATGGGCAGGGGGCTTGACCAGCCGCGTCTGGATCCCGAACTCACCCAGCCGCAGGCGCTCGTCGGTCTCGAAAGCGACGGTGGGCCGGGTCAAGAGGTCATAGCTGCGGCGGCGCGCGTGCTCCAGAAGGTAGCCGGAGAGCTCCTGCTCGAGCGAGCGCTCGTAACCCTCCAACCGGGTGCGGTCCTTACCCGAGAGGTAAACCGTGTACTCGTTGGGGACGTAGACCCGCGCCACCCCGGCGGTCTTGTGGGAGTCCATCTCCTTGGCCAGCTTGCGTGCCAGCTCGACCGGCTGTACCTCCGAGCTGAAGGCGCGGCTGAAGACCCCCTCGACGAGGCCTTCGATCCGACTCTCGAGGCTGCGTAGAACGCTGATCGGGAAATCCTAGGGTAGGACGGCCAAGTGACCCAGCGCCAGCCAGGCCCCGAGCATCGCGGCAGCGGCCACCGCGCCGATACGCAGGCCGAATGGCGCGTTGACCGGGGGAAGGTCGTCGGCGAGGTGCTCGAGCGCGTCCTCGATCGCGCTGCCGAGCTCGTCCAGGGCCGGTCGTCGCGAGGGCCGTGGCTGCAGGGCGGCGTCGATCGTGTCGCTGAGCTCGCGCGGCAGATCGGGGCGGAGCCGTCGCAGCGGGCGAGGGCGGCTGCCGATCGCTCGCGCCGTCGCGGCGGGCGTAGCGCGGCGATTGGGGTTCTCGCCACCCCAGCACTCGTACAGGGTCAGAGCCAGCGAGTAGACGTCCGCCTCGGGGCCCGCCATCTGGCCCTCTGCCTGCTCGGGGGACATGTAGGCGAGGGTGCCGACGACGTCGCCGGGGGCGGTCAAGGCGGCGCCGTCGGCGAGCCGGGCGATGCCGAAGTCCATCAGCTTGGCGCGGAATTCCCCCTCGGGAGCAACGAGGACGTTCTGCGGCTTGATGTCGCGGTGGACGACGCCACGGGAGTGGGCGTGGTCGAGCGCCTCGCAGAGATCGCCGCCGATCTCTGCGATCTCGCGGTCGCTGAGCGCCCCTTCGCGACTCAGTCCAGCCAGGGTGCTGCCCTCGACCAGCTCGGTGACCAGCAGCGCATTGCCATCCTCCTCCCCCATCTCGTAGAGGGTGACGATGCCGGGGTGGTTGAGCCGGGCTGCCGCCTGCGCCTCGCGCAGGACCCGCTGTCCGGCCTCGCCGCGGGATTCGATCGCCTTGACTGCGACGGTCCTCTCCAGGCGCCCGTCCCAGGCCTCGTAGACGACGCCGAAGCCGCCGCTGCCGATGCGGCGCTCGATCAGGAAACGGTTGAGAACGAGGGAGCCGACCATCGCTTCTCCGACTTCGCCGTGATTCCGCTTCCTCCTGCGACATACTCCCTGCTTCTTGGAGGATTCGCTCGCATCTCGGCCGGGGCGCCGACCGCGCCCGCCACGCCGTCCCGAACGGCAGCAGATCCTGCTGCGGCGCGGGCTCGCCCTCGGCGCCGGCCTGCTGATCCTGATCCTGATCGTGCTCGGTGTCCGTGGCTGCCTCAACGCCCGCAAGCACCGGGCGCTGAGCGACTACGCCCGCAACGTCACCCAGATCGTCGACGAGACCGAACAGACCAGCAAGTCCTTCTTCGGCAAGCTCTCCGACCCCGGCAACCTCTCGGTGACCGAGTTCGTCGCCGAGGTCAACGCCGACCGCAGTGCGATGGACAACTACGTGGCGCGGGTCGACGGCCTCGATACCCCGGGCGACATGGGCAGCGCCCAGGACGCCTTGAAGCTCGTCTACGAGCTGCGCGGCGCGGCGATGACCGAAATCGCCGACAAGGTCAGCACCGCGCTGGGCGAAGCGGGATCGAAGAAAGCGACCGAAATCATCGCCAAGCAGATGAACGTGCTGGCGGCCAGCGACGTCGTCTACGCGTCCGTCGCCCGCCCGGAGATCGACGGAGTGCTGGCCGACAATGGCATCGAAGGCGACGACGTGCCGAAGAGCGAATTCGTCCCCGAAGGCTCGACCTGGCTGGAAGAAAGCGCCGTGAGCACGGCACTCGCCTCGGTCAGCGGCGCCGCCACGGGGGAAACGGCCGGCGTCCATGGCCTCGGCCTGATCGGGGTCAGCATCAACGGAACCGAACTGACGCCGGAAGGCAGCACTGCGGTGAGCGCGGAAGAAACGCCGGAAGTCGAAGTCCAGGTGCAGAACCAGGGCGAATCGACCGAGAACGGGGTCACGGTTTCCGTCACCGTCAGCGGTGGCAGCGCCGTGCAGGGGGACATCAGCAGCATCGAAGCTGGGGCGACCGAAACGGTGACGATCCCGCTCACCCCCGCACCGGAAGGCGAAGTGACGCTGGAAGTCGAAGCCGAACCGGTTCCCGGCGAGGAAGTGTCGGAAAACAACGAAGCGTCTTACACCGTCGTCTTTGAATGAGCGGCGCAGTGGGGATGGTTCCGACGGAGCCCAGGTTCGCTTCGCTGACGCTTCGCTCACTATGTTGGACCGCTTCGCGGTTTGAATCACTCTGCGGAGCCGCTTTGCGAGGCTCCAGCGGAACCATCCCTACCGCCCTCGTCGCGCAGCCATCAACCTCACAAGGTTGGTGCCCCCGGCCCATCAGTCTCTAGTGAAGATCTCGTTTCTCGGACCGGCTGGGACGTTCACTGAAGATGCTTTGCGGGAGGCGTTGCCTGAGGGTGAGGAGATTGAGGCTATGCGGACGGCTACCGTCCACGACGCGATCGTGGCGGTCGAGCGGGGCGAGGTCGAGCGGGGGCTGGTGCCCTTCGAGAACTCGATCGAGGGGTCGGTGCGGAGCACCCTCGACACGCTCGCCTTCGACACCGAGGCCGTGGCGATCGTCGGCGAGTACGACTTCCGTGTCCACGCCCACCTGATCGCCCGCGAGGGGGTCGAGCTGGAGCAGGTCTCGGCGATCCTCTCCCACCCCCAGCCGCTCGCGCAATGCGCCGGCTTCCTGCGGGCGAACCTGCCCGGGGTCGAACGGCGCAGCGTCAGCAGCACCGCCGAGGCGGTGCGGATGGTCGGCGAGTCGGTGCGGCCCTGGGCGGCGATCGGCGCTCGCGCCGCCGCCGATCTCTACGGCTGCACCGTGCTGCGCGAAGGGATCGAGGACGAGGGCGACAACGTGACCCGCTTCGTCTGGATCGCGGCGAGCGGGACCGAGGTGGAGAGCCGCGGCCCGTCACGCACCTCGCTGGTCTTCTCCGAGCTCGGCGAGGACCATCCCGGAGCCCTCGTCGACGCGCTCCGCGAGTTCTCCAGCCGCGAGATCAACCTCAGCCGCATCGAGTCGCGGCCGGCACGCCAGGGCCTGGGCCGCTACATGTTCTTCTGCGACCTCGAAGGGGCGGTCGACGACCAGCCCATCGCCGAGGCCTTGGAGGCGCTGAGGGCGAAGGCCGAGAGCGTGCGGATCCTGGGCTCTTACCCGATCGGCTGAGGGGAGCTTGCTAGGCAGCGACAGGCAAGTACTGCTGCCAGGCAGGCGGGATGTTGGGGCTGGCCACCTGGATGAAGATGCTGGGGCCCGGGGCCTTTGGCGACTTCTTCGGGTGCATCTGGATCTCATGAGGTAGGCGGTTGCCCTTCCGCCTGTTGCAGCTGGCGCAAGCGGCGACGATGTTTCCCCAGACCGATTTGCCGCCCCGGCTGCGGGGGATGACGTGATCGACGGTCAGTCCGGATTTGGTCGAGCCGCAGTACTGGCAGGTCCAGGCGTCGCGGGCGAGCACGGCACGCCTGGTGATCTTGCGCCGATGCGCCTCGCGTGGCACCCGCACGTAACTGACCAGGCGGATCACGTCGGGTCGCTCCATCGTCATGTGCTCGGAGTGGATCGCCCCCTCGCGCCGCTCCAATAGCTCGGCTTTCTCCTTCAAGAGCAGGACAGCAGCGCGTCTCAACGTGCATACGTTGATCGGCTCATACGTCGCATTCAAAACAAGGACGCGTGCCATCTTGCTCGGGAATTCTACGCAGCCGCCCCCTTGAAGCTTGCGAACCGTCTGCAATAGGGAATCGGCGCCCTCCAGCTTGCGCCCGAGGTGGAGGGACAGGACGGCTCTGGTGGAGCCTCGCGAAGCGGCTCCGCAGAGTGATTCAAGCCGCGAAGCGGCACCAAATTCGTGAGCGGAGCGTCAGCGAAGCGAACCTAGGCTCCGCCAGAGCCGTCCTGTCCCTCCACCTCGCCAAGCTCATCCTGCACCGGCGTATCGCCGTTGCTAGGCCCCGTCTCACCCGACTCGACCACGAGGGCGACGGCGCTGATCCGGTCGTCGTCCTTGATGTTCATCACCTTCACTCCCTGCGTGGGACGGCCCATCAGCGAGATCCCGCTTGCCGAGGTCCGCTGCACCATGCCGAGCTGGGAGATGAACAGCAGCTCCTGGTGATCGCGCACGATCAGAGCGCCGGCGAGGCCCCCCTTCTTCTCGGTCAGCTTGGCGGTGAGGACGCCTTTCGTGCCGCGGCCCTTGCGCGGGTATTCGGCGATCGAAGTCCGCTTGCCGTAGCCGTTCTCGGTGACGACGAAGAGCTCGGTGTCGTCGCGGGCGACGTCCATCGCCAGCACCCGGTTCGCCTCGCGGCCGACCTTGGCGCTCACGTTCATCCCTTTCACGCCGGAGGTGTCGCGCCCCATCGGCCGAGCCTCACCCTCTGAGAAGCGCACCGCGTGGGCCGACTTGGACACCATCAGGATGTCGTCCTCGCCCGAGGTCAGCCGCACCTGCACCAGCTCGTCGCCGTCGCGCACCTTGATCGCAATGATGCCATCGGCGCGGATCGGCGTGTTGTAGGCGAGGAACTCGGTTTTCTTGAACTGGCCCTTGGCGGTGGCGAACGCCAGGTACTTGTTCTCTTTGAAGTCCCGGGTCGGGATCACCGCCATCACCTTCTCGCCCTCACGCAGGGGCAGCAGGTTGACCAGCGCGCTCCCTTTCGCCGTCCGCGAACCCTCCGGCAGCTCGTAGACCTTGAGCCGGTAGACCTTGCCCTTGTTGGTGAAGAACAGCAGGTAGTCGTGGGTCGAGCAGATGTGAAGGTGGGCGATGTAGTCGTCCTCCTTCATGTTCATCCCCATCACCCCGACGCCACCGCGGTGCTGCTGGCGGTAGGTGGCCAGCGGCAAGCGCTTGACGTAGCCGGAAGCGGTCAGCGAGATGACCATCTGCTGGTCGGCGATCATGTCCTCGATCCCGACATCGCCCTCGAAGTGGGCGAGTTCGGTGCGCCGCTCGTCGCCGTAGGACTCGACGACCTCGGCAAGCTCCTCCTTGACCAGCGCCATCACCTTCGCCTCGTCGCCGAGGATCGCCCGCAGCTCACCGATCCGCTCCATCAGGTCGGCATGCTCAGCGCGGACTTTGTCGGCCTCCAGCGCGGTGAGTCGCTGCAACCGCATGTCGAGGATCGCCTGGGCCTGCTCGCGAGAGAGCTCGAATTTGGCGATCAGGCCCTCGCGTGCCGCGTCGGGGTCGGACGAGCCGCGAATCAGCGCGATCACCGCGTCGAGGTTGTCGAGTGCGACCAACAGCCCCTCGAGGATGTGGGCGCGGGCCTCGGCGCGGCGCAGTTCGTACTGGGTGCGCCGGGTGACGACCTCGCGTTGATGGTCCACGTAATGGTGGATCAGCTCGCGCAGGCTCAGCGTCTTCGGAACACCATCGACCAGCGCCACCATGTTGGCGCCGAAGGTCGTCTGCATCGCGGTTTTCTTGTAGAGGTTGTTCAGCACCACCTTGGCGGGCGGGCCGCCGCGCTTGAGCTCGATCACCAGCCGCATTCCGGAGCCGTCCGACTCGTCGCGGAGGTCCGAGATCCCCTCGAGTTTCTTGTCGCGGACCAGGTCGGCGATCTTCGTGACCAGGCCACCGTCGCCGAGCTTCTTCACCGTGAAGGGCAGCTCGGTGACGACGATCGCCTCCTTGCCTCCCTTGAGCGGCTCGACGTGAGCGCGAGCACGGACCTTGATGCTGCCGCGGCCGGAGGCGTAGGCGTCCCGGATGCCCTCGCGGCTCATGATGCCGCCGCCGGGGAAATCGGGACCCTTGACGTGCTCCATCAGGCCGGCGAGGTCGACTTCAGGGTCGTCGATGTAGGTGGCGACCGCGGCTGCGACCTCGCGCAAGTTGTGCGGCGGGATGTTGGTTGCCATCCCGACCGCGATCCCCGACGTGCCGTTGACCAGCAGGTTCGGGAAGCGGGCGGGCAGCACCAGGGGCTCCTGGGTCGATTCGTCGTAGTTGGGGCCGAAGTCGACCGTGTCGGCGTCGATGTCGCGCAGCAGCTCGGTCGCGAGCCGCGTCAGCCGCGCCTCGGTGTACCTCATCGCCGCGGCCGGATCGTCGTCGATCGAGCCGAAGTTGCCTTGGCCATCGACAAGCTGGTAGCGCAAGGAGAAGTCCTGCGCCATCCGTACCAGCGTGTCGTAGATCGCCGAGTCGCCGTGCGGGTGGTACTTACCCATCACCTCGCCGACGATGAAGGCGCACTTGCGGTACGCCCGGGTCGGCTGCAGGCCGACGTCGTGCATTGCGTAGAGCACCCGCCGGTGGACGGGCTTGAGGCCGTCGCGGGCATCGGGCAGCGCCCGCCCCACGATCACGCTCATCGCATAATCGAGGTAGGACGAGCGCATCTCCTTCTCGAGCTCGCGCTCCTCGATGCGCCCGGTGAGGGCCTCGAGGGCCATCAGCCGATCACCCCACTGGACGAGTGGTTAGTTCTAAACGTCAAGGAAGCGAACCTCCTTCGCGTGCGCCTCGATGAACTCACGCCGGGGCGCAACCTGGTCCCCCATCAGCATCGAGAAGATCAGATCCGCCGCGGTGGCGTCTTCAAGCGTCACCCGGGCCAGGGTGCGGCTGGCGGGGTCCATCGTCGTCTCGCGCAGCTGGTCGGCGTTCATCTCGCCGAGTCCCTTGAAGCGGGTCAGCTGGACGCCATGGCGAGCGAGCTCCAGCACCGCCCCCCGCAGCGCCTGAAAGGAGAGTGCGATGTTGCGGCGCTCGCCCAGCTGAATCTCGAAAGGCGGCCGGCCGACCTGCTTGAGCAGCGACTCGTGAACCTCGGTGAATTTGCGGTAGTCGAAGTGCGAGAAGAGCTCCGCCGGGAGACGGTGGGTCCGCGCCAGCCCGCTCTTGCGTTCGATTGCCTTGACGACCACCAACTCGTCGGAGACCTCGATCACCTCGGTGTCGAAAGGCGCTCCCTCCAGCGTCTTCTCGCCGAGCAGCTTGGCTGCGGCGGAGACGCCGGCGACCCCCTCGTCGAGAAGGTTCGACTCCTCCAGGAAGCGGACCGTTTCGTGGCCGAACTCCGCCTGCAGGGACGAACCCCAACCCTCGTACTCCTTCGAGCGGCGGACGTAAGCCTGCCAGCGGCTCGAGGTCAGCTTCTTCGCGTCACCGCTCGCGTCGATCAGCTGGAAGTCCTCGAGTTTGTCGCGCAGCAACAGCTCCTCGAGTTCGGACTCGCGCTCGAGGTAGGTCTCCTGGTTGCCCTGCTTGACCCGGTAGAGAGGCGGTTTGGCGATATAGACGTAGCCGGCGTCGATCAACTCTGGCATCTGCCGGTAGAGGAAGGTGAGGACAAGAGTGCGAATGTGAGCGCCATCGACGTCGGCGTCGGTCGCCATCACGATCTTGTGGTACCTCGCTTCCTCGATGTTGAACTCATCGTGGACGCCGGTGCCGATCGCCGTGATCAGGGCCTGGATCTCGTTGTTGGCCAGGACCTTGTCGATGCGGCTCTTCTCGACGTTGATGATCTTGCCTCGCAGCGGCAGGACCGCCTGGGTATTGCGGTCGCGTGCCTGCTTGGCGGAGCCCCCCGCGGAGTCTCCCTCGACCACGAAGATCTCGGCCAGGCTCGGATCCTTGACCGTGCAGTCGGCGAGCTTGCCCGGCAGGGTCGAGTTCTCCAGCGCCGACTTGCGGGTCAGGTCGCGTGCCTTGCGCGCCGCGGCGCGTGCCCTCGAAGCGTCGATCGACTTGCCGATCACCCGCCGCGCATCACTGGGATTCTCCTCGAAGTACTCGCCGAGTTTGCGGTTGACCGTCTCCTCGACCAGGCCGCGGATCGGCGGGTTGCCGAGTTTGGTCTTGGTCTGACCCTCGAACTGCGGGTCGTGCAACTTCACCGAGATCACCGCGGTCAGGCCCTCGCGCACGTCCTCACCGGCGAGGTTGTCGTCTTTCTCTTTGAGTAGTCCTTTGTTGCGCGCGTATGCGTTCAGGGTGCGAGTCAGAGCTGCCCTGAAGCCGGAGAGGTGAGAGCCGCCCTCGTGGGTGTTGATGTTGTTGGCGAAGCTGAAGATCGACTCCTGATAGGAGGCGTTCCATTGCATCGCCACCTCGACCTGCCCCTCCTCTTTGTCGCCTTCGAAAAAGATCACCTTGCGGTGCACCTCGTCCTTGTTCTCGTTGAGGTGGCGGACGAAGTCCTCGATCCCCCCCTCGTACTGGAAGGTGACGCTGTTGGTCTGGCCGCGCTCGTCGACCAGCTCGATCTTCAGGCCTCGAGTGAGAAAGGCGGTCTCGCGAAGGCGGTCAGCCAGAGTCTGGAAATCGAACTCGACTTCTTCGAAGATCTCCGGGTCGGGCTGGAAGGTCAGGGTCGTGCCGGTCTCGCTCGCCGTCGCGCCCGCGGTCAACGGGTTCTGAGGCTTGCCGCGCTCGTAATCCTGACTCCAGACGCTGCCGCCACGGCTGATCTCCAGGTGGAGCCGTGACGAGAGCGCGTTGACGACCGAGACGCCGACGCCGTGCAGGCCACCGGAGACTTTGTAGCCCCCACCGTCGCCGAACTTGCCGCCGGCGTGCAGCGTCGTCAGCACGACCTCGGCTGCCGGTCGCTTCTCCTTCTTCAGTTCTTCAACAGGGATGCCACGGCCATCGTCGGAGACGGTGCAGCTGTCGTCCGGGTGGAGAACGACGCGGACTGCACTGCAGTGCCCCGCGAGTGCCTCGTCGACCGAGTTGTCCACCACCTCGTAGACGAGATGGTGGAGCCCCCGGGGTCCGGTCGAGCCGATGTACATACCGGGTCGCTTGCGGACTGCTTCCAAGCCCTCGAGGACGGTGATGTCCTTGGCGCCGTAGGAATCGTCTTTTTTCGCCGCAGCGCCGTCGGCGCTCTCATTCGTGTCGGGCAACTGGTCCTTTCCGCGTCTCACAGAAAACCCCGACCGCCTGGCGCTCTCCACGCGCCTGGTCGGGGCGAAATTCGAGTTGACATAAGGATACCAGTTCGAGGTGCCGGAACGGCCGTGGCTGCCAAGTAAAAGGCCTGCAAATCACGGTAAACTGTGGCTAGTCTCGATCATCCTTCACACGAAAGCGCAAACTGCTCGGTGAATCCTCGCCGAGGCGCTCGCGCAGACGCTGCTGGAGCTGCTCCTGCATCAGGTCGAGCTCCTGCGCCCAAACCGTGTCGACGCAGGCGACGGTCACCTCTCCCTGCCGTTCGGATACCGGCCGCGCCGCCGTCGCCACCCGCTCGCCGACGACCTCCTCCCAGACCGACTGCACTGCCGCAAGGCGCGTTTTCGGGGCGGCTTGGCGAAGTGCCGAGCGGAACGCCTCAGAAGCGGGACGGGGGACGCGGCGACGACTCATGCGGCAGCCGAGCGGGCGACGTCAAACGGCATCCGCACCCGGCGCTCGCGGGCTGGTGCCGGCACCGACTCCTCTGCTGCTGCGGTGATCAAGGTCTGGCCGCCACGGACCAGCCGTTTGACAAGGCGGTCGCGGCGAGGTGGGTCGAGCTCGCTCATCACGTCGTCGAGCAGGAGCAGAGGCACGACCCGGTGCGCGGCAAGGAGCGCTTCCCGCTCAGCGAAGAGCAGCGCCAGGAGAGCCGCGCGCTGCTGACCCTGAGAGCCGTAGCGGCGTAGAGATCGTTCCCCGGCGGCAACCTTCAGCTCGTCCAGATGCGGCCCCCACGAAGTGCGGCCGAGCCGAAGATCCGCATCGCGGCGCTCCGCCAGACCGGCTCGGATCTCCAGGGCCGAACCCGATGCCCGCGGTGCGTACTCGATCCCGCCACCCCCTGTCAGCCCAAGGTCATCCGCGGCCTCGGTAAAGAACGGGGCCAGCTCGGCAACAGCCTCGGCGCGGGCAGAGATCAAGGCCTCTCCAGCCTCAGCCAGCGCTGCGTCCCAGATGTCGAGGTCTCCGCCGGAGCGACCTCCGGCGAGCCTTGCCAGCAGCGCATTGCGCTGAGCGAGAGCCTGGCCATAACGTTGGCGCAGGCCGGCACGGGCGGGCCAGCGGGCGGCAAGGTATCGGTCAAGATGGGCGCGGCGTTCAGCTGGTGGGCCCTTGACCAGCGCCAAGCGATCGGGCGAGAAGACCGCCACCGGGGGACGATGGTGAGCGAGCTCCGCGGGCTCCGCCGGATTGCCGTCGAGCAGATGACGCCGTCCCTCGGCTCGACTGATCGAAGCGAGAAAGCGGTGCTCGACCCCGTCTTCGTCGCGGACCGTTGCCTCGGCGCGCGCGAGCTGATCGCCGAAAGGGATCAGCTCGCGCCTGTCCGAGGTCCGGAACGAGCGGCCGGTGAGAGCAAAGTAGAGGGCCTCGAGCAGATTGGTCTTACCGGCGCCGTTGGGGCCGATCAGGCTGACGATCCCCTCCCCCAGCTCGACCCGCACGTCGCTCAGACTGCGCAGCGGCCTCGCTTCGACGGCGGTGACCAGCACCGGCGCACGCCCTAGACGTTGAGGCGGATCGGCATCACCAGATAGCGGAAGTCTTCGTTGTCGACCGGCTGCAGCAGGCCAGGTCGCAGCGGCGAGATCAGCCGCAACACCACCTCGTCGCCCTCGACGCTTTCGATCCCGTCGCGGAGGAACTCCGGGTTGAAACCGATCTCCAGAGGCTCCCCCTCGAACGCAGCAGGCATCGTCTCCTCGGCATCGCCGACGTCCGGCGTCGATGCCGACACCTTCAGCTCCCCCTGCGAGAACGAGAGCCGCAGCGGCGCGTTGCGCTGCGCCAGCTGGCTTACCCGGCGGACGACCTCAAGGAATTCGGGCCGGGGCAAGCGGACGTCGTGCTCGTAGGACTCCGGCAGGAGTTGTCGAAAGTTGGGGAACTGGCCGTCGATCAGCCTCGTATTGAGGAGGATCGCCCCTGCCTTGAAGACGGCTTGATTCGGAAGCAGGCTCACCGCCACCTCCTCGATCTCACTGCCGGCAACGAGACGGCCCAGCTCGCGCAGCGCCTTGGCCGGAATATTGGCCTCGAGCTCGCCGCCGATCGCGGCCTCCAGCTCGGTGCGCTTGACCGCGAGGCGGTAAGAGTCCGTAGCGACCATCGTCATCTCTTCGCCCGCCGCGGTGACCAGCACCCCCGTGAGAACGGGTCGCATGTCGTCGCGGGAGGCGGCGGGGGCGACCAGATCGACCGTCTCAGCCAGCGCCGGCGCCGGAATCTTCAGCGGCTCGTCTCCCTCGTCGGGCAGGTTTGGAAAGTCCTCGCTGGGAAGGACGCGGAGGTGGAAGCTGGAGCCACCGCTGCGGATCTCGACGTCGTGCTCGGACTCGCGCAATTCGATTTCGACGCTCTCGTCACCGAGCGAGCGGGCGAGCTCGGAGAGAAGGCGGCCCGGAAGCAGGACGGTGCCGGTCCCCTCGACACCGGCCTCCAGCGCGGTGCGCAGTCCCATCTCCCCGTCGGTAGCGGCCAGCGCCACGCTGCCATCGGAAGCGTTGAGGAGGATGCCGGAGAGAGCCTGGGTCGCGGCGCGCGTAGAAACAGCCCGCGAGACGATTGAGAGCTTCGAGACAAGCTGGTCGCGTTTGGTGGTCAGCTTCAAATGACTGATGTCCTCTTGAGTTGAGTTAGTACCTGTGGAAACAGCCGAAGCCGGCGAAAATCGGCATGGTCATGGGATTTTCGGGCTGTGGAGGTAGCTGTGGAAGGCATTGATTCTTACAGTGCCGTCGGCGGTCAGGCCGATTTGCCCGGGGGGCTGGGGATAGAAGAGCGCAACTCGGCGACCTGACGAGCGAGGCCGGCGTCGCTGCTCAGCGTCGCTTCTGCGCGGCGCAGCGAGTTGAGCACGGTCGAGTGATCGCGCCCGCCGTAGAGGCGTCCGATCTGAGGCAGGGAGAGGTCGGTCGCCTCGCGGGTGAGCAGGATCGCGATCTGCCGGGCACGGAGCGGGGTAGCAGCACGGCTGCTGCCGACCAGCTCGGCCCGGGAGATGCCGAAGGCAGTCGCGACGCGCTGCTGGATCTCCTCCACCGTCGTCGGCTCGCTCGCCTGGGAGCGATGGGGGATCAGCTCGGCGATCAGCTCCGCGCTGAGCGGCTTGGCGGTGAGCGAGGCGTGTGCGATCACCTTGGTCAGCCCGCCGTGGAGACGGCGTATGTTGGCGTCGATCCGGCGAGCGAGCTCGGAGAGAGCGTCGTCGCCATCGGTCTCGAGGCCCGCCTCGCGGGCAAGGTGTTGGAGGACGGTGAGGCGGGTGGCGAGGTCGGGGGGTCCGACCGGGACCGTCAGGCCCCACTCGAAGCGATCGCGCAGTCGCGACTCGAGGGTCGAGAGCTCGCTGGGAAGCCGGTCGGCCGAGAGCACGAGCTGGCTTCCCCCCTCGTAGAGGGCATTGAAGGTGTGGAAGAACTCCTCCTCGGTGTGCTGCTTGCCCTGCAGGAACTGGACGTCGTCGACGAGGAGGACGTCGAGGTCGCGGTAGCGGCTCTTGAACTTCTCCGCCCCGCTCGCCCGCAGCGCGGCGACGAACTCGTTGGTGAAGCCCTCGGCGGTGGTGTAGCGCACGCTGAGACCGGGGGCGTTGGCCTGCAGGTAGTTGGCGATCGCGCCAAGCAGGTGGGTCTTGCCAAGTCCTGGAGGTCCGTGCAGAAAGAGCGGGTTATAGGCCTCCGAGGGCGTCTCTGCGACGGCGAGCGCCGCTGCGTGCGCCCCGCGGTTTCCCTCGCCGATCACGAAGCGCTCGAACGTGTAATTGGGGTTAAGCTTTGCCACGGACCCCCTTTCCGTTTCCGCCGAGCGATCTCCCCCGGCACTGGAGAAGGCGATCTCGCTCAGCGGGGTAACCGCATCGGCAAGCGCTTCGCGGAGCAAGGGCGCGTAGCGCCGCTCGACCCAGGTCTGGATCCCGTCGGGAGCCGCGAGATAGAGCGTCGTCCCCTGAGCCCCAACTGGCCTGAGCGGCTCGAGCCAGATCTTGAAGGTCGACTCCGGAACGGCCAGTCGCAGGCGTCGTTGGACGTCCTCCCAGAGGGCGTCGAGGTCCTGTGCAGGCGAGTCGTCGGGCACCGGCGAGCGACCATAGCGGCGGCCCCCCCGCTCGAATCTGGGCGGGCCGCAAATGCCGAAGAAATGATTCCCGGACGCCTCCGTATACTGCGACGCCCAATGAAGCGCACCTATCAGCCGAAGAAGCGTAAGCGGGCCAAGACCCATGGGTTCCGGGCGAGGATGCGGACGCGTGGAGGACGCGCGATCCTGAAGCGGCGGCGGGCCAAAGGCCGGAAGCGCCTCACGCCGGGATGACGGTTCCCCCAGCCGGGTTCGAGTGATGGCGGCGAAGCGACGGCGCCTCTCGCGGAGTGCCGAGTTCGACCGGGTCTACCGCGACGGCTCCTCCCACGCCACCCGCTATCTCGTGCTCTACAGCTTTCCCCGCAAGGATGAGGAGGCGCGCGATGTTCGGCTCGGTGTCTCGGTCAGCCGCAAGGTCGGCGGCGCAGTCGACCGCAACCGCGTCAAGCGGACTCTGCGCGAGGCCTTCTGGAGCCTTTCCGATCGGCTTCCGGCGCAGCATGACTTTGTCTTGGTGGCACGCTCCGAGATCGCCGCGATGATCGAGCGCGACGGCACCGAGGGGGCCAAGGCGAGCCTCGAAGATGCGCTCGAGCAGGCCAGCGCAGGGAGGCGTTCCACGTGAAACGGCTTCTGCTGGCCCCGATCGTCGCCTACGGGCGTTTGGTCTCGCCCGCCCTTCCGCGCCGCTGTCGCTACGAGCCGACTTGTTCCGCCTACGCGACCCAGTCGATTCGTCGCTTCGGACCGATCAGGGGCCTGTTGCTGGCCTGCTGGCGCCTGCTGCGCTGCAACCCCTTCAGCCACGGCGGTTTCGACCCCGTCCCGGACCGCTTCACGCTGCGGGTAGGGCCGGTCGACCCCTCCGACTATCACCGTGAGGCCCACTCGTGATGCCGACCGCCGACATCCTGCAGCCGCTGGTCGACATTGCCAACGGTGTCCTCAAATTCTTCCACGACGACGCCGGCCTCAGTTGGGGTGGGGCGATCATCGCGCTGACGATCTGCACCCGGGCGCTGCTGATCCCGCTCACCTACAAATCCCTTAAAGGGATGCGAGCGCTGCAGGCGCTGCAGCCGCAGCTGAAAGAGCTCAAAGAGAAATACAAAAACGACCAAAAACGCATGCAGCAAGAGATGATGCGCTTCTACCAGGAGAACAAAGTCAACCCCTTTGCCTCCTGCATCCCGCTGATCGCTCAGCTCCCGGTCTTCATCACCCTCTTCCACGTCCTCCGCAACGAGCTTCCCGCCGACATCGGCTGCGAAGCGGGGCATTGCGGCAGCGAAGCGTCGTTCCTCTTCATCCACGACCTGACCGCGAAGGCGACCGGCGGCGAACTGATCGCCCTGCTCATCCTCTACATCGGCACGCAGCTGATCTCCGGCATGGTGATGGCGGTCACCGCGGATAAAAGCCAGCGCACGATGATGCTCGTCCTGCCCTTCGTCTTCGTACCCTTCGTGATCAGCTTCCCGGCTGGCCTCGTCCTCTACTGGATCACGACCAACTTCTGGACGATCGGCCAGCAGTACGCGCTCAAACGGTTCATTCCGGCTCCCGCGATGGCTACGCCCGAGGCGATTGCAGCTGCCAAGCCACCGCCACCGCCGCCAAAAAAGAAGAAGCGGCGGCGCTGACGGAAGCTCAGCCGTGCCCTGGGGAAAGTCCCCGGAAGCTGCCTGGGTTCGCTTCGCTCACGAATTTGGTGCCGCTGCGCGGCTTGAATCACTCTGCGGAGCCGCTTCGCGAGGCACTTCCGGGGATTTTCCCCAGGGCACGGGCCCACCCGCCCCCTTGTTGAGCTTGTCGGGATGGGAGCCGGGTGTTCTTCCTTCGGAGCCTCGCGAAGCGGCCACGGCTGAGAGTTTCTGGCCCCGAAGGGGCACACAATTGATCCGCCGAAGGCGGATCTAGGCTCCCGAAGGAAGAACACCCGGCTCCCCCTCGCCTCTCTCGCTGGAATAGGGTGCGGCCCTGTGAGTGACGAGACTAAATGGCCTGAGGAGCCCGCTGAGCGGGTTCAGGAGCTTGTGGAAGGCGTCCTTGACGAGCTTGACCTTGACGGTGAGGTTGAGATCAAGGAGGACGACGAGCGGATCGAGGCTGTCATTTCAGGCGATGACGACTACGGGCTGCTGATCGGCAAACGAGGCCAGACCATCGATGCCCTGCAGTTGCTCGCCTTCCAGGCCGCATTCCGGGGCCTCCGGGACCGGAAACGGGTCGTGCTCGATGTTTCCGGCTACCGCGAGCGTCGCCGGGAGGTTCTGACCGCGCGGGCCGATCGGGCTGCCGAGCAGGCCCTGGATGGCAACGTCACGGTCGAGATGGATCCGATGAGCGCCCAAGAACGGCGCGTCGTGCACGAACACCTCAAAGAGCGCTCCGGCGTCGAGACTTACAGCGAAGGCGACGAGCCACGCCGCTGCGTGGTCGTAGCGCCGCTCGTGTCGGAGTGAGCCGGGACCCAACCGCTTCGTTGGACCCGCGACAGCGGGAGGCGCTGGAGAAGGTGCTCGAGCTGCTGGCCGTGGAGCGAGCTTCGGTCAGTTCTGTGACCGACCCGGGCAGGGCCTGGAGGGTTCACGTCGCCGACAGCCTCACGGGACTAGACGTAGGAGAGCTGAGAGAAGCCGGGCAGATCGCCGATATTGGCTCTGGAGCTGGGTTTCCCGGCCTTGTGCTGGCCGTTGCCCTGCCCTCCGCCAAGGTCGATCTGATCGAGTCGGTCGGCCGCAAGTGCGAGTTCATCGAGCGCGCGATCGGTGCGGCTGGGATCTTCAACGCCACGGTCCTCAACGCCCGCTCCGAGGAGATCGCCACTGGAGAGCGTCGCGAGTCCTACGACGCGATGACCGCCCGCGCCGTCGGCCGCCTCTCGACCCTGGCAGAGCTCGCGTCCCCGCTTCTCAAAGACAACGGCATCCTGGTCGCCTGGAAGGGCAAACGCGACCTCGACGAGGAGCACCAGCTCGAACGAGCCGGCGACCAGCTCGCGGTGCAGCCGGCGCAAATCTTGAATGTCGGCGACCGAGCCGGCAGCAAGCACCGCCATCTGCACGTCCTACGCAAGCTTGGTCCCACGCCGGCAGACCTCCCCAGGCGGCCGGGCATGGCGAAGAAGCGACCCCGGGGATGACTGGTGCGGAGGCCCAATAGTCTGCGCCCATGGGCCTTGTCTACGCAGTGGCAAACCAGAAGGGCGGCGTCGGCAAGACGACGACTGCGGTCAATCTGACCGCCTGCGTTGCCGCCGCGGGATCCCAGACCCTGCTGGTCGACCTCGACCCCCAGTGCAACGCCACTGTGGCCCTCGGCGGAGACCGCGACGCCCACCCCTCGTCCTATGACTGCCTGATCGGCGACATCTCGGTCGCCGAGGCGGCCCGTCCGGCCGGGCCGGACAACCTCTGGCTCGTTCCAGCCAACCGCGACCTGGCCGGGGCGGCGGTCGAGCTTCCCCGCCTCGATGGCTCGGAGACTCGCCTGCGCGAACGACTCGGCCCACTGCGCCGGCGCTTTGCCTTCACGATGCTCGACTGCCCCCCCTCGCTGGGACCGGTCAGCGTCAACGCCCTGGTCGCTTCGGATCGCGTGATCGTGCCGGTGCAGGCCGAGTACCTGGCACTGGAGGGCCTGGTTCAGTTCCTCGACACGCTGGGGATGATTCGCCGCGAGCTCAACCCGGCGCTGAACGTGTCGGGCCTGTTGATCACCATGCACGACGAGCGCACCCGCCTCGCCCAGGACGTGGAGCGAGAGATGCGCGAGCACTTCCCCGAGATGGTCTTCGACACGGTCATACCGCGCAGCGTCAGGGTCGCCGAGGCGCCGAGCTATGGCCTGCCCGTGACCGAGCACGCCCCTGCCTCGCGCGGCGCCACCGCCTATCAGGCGCTGGCGAAGGAGTTGGTCGGGCGTGGCTAGCGCCAAGGCAAAACGGGGCATGGGCCGCGGCCTCGCGGCGATCCTGCCCGAGAGCGTCGCTGGCGAGGAGGTCGGCGAGCTGCGCGAGCTGCCGGTCGAGCTGATCAAGCCGAACCCGAAGCAGCCCCGCACCAACTTCGACGCCGAGGCTTTGGCGGGCCTCGCCGCGTCGATCGAGACGAGCGGCGTCGTGCAGCCGCTCCTGGTCCGTCCTCTCCACGACGGCAGCTACGAGCTGATCGCCGGCGAGCGACGCTGGCGCGCCTCCCAGCAGGCCGGCCTGGAGAAGGTGCCGGCGATCGTGCGCGACTCCGAGCACGCCGAGCGGCTGCAGGTCGCGTTGATCGAGAACATGGTCCGCGAGGACCTCAACCCGATCGAGGAGGCTCGCGCCTGTGCCGCCCTGGTCGAGGACCTCGGCCTCTCCAAAGAGGACCTTGCCCGCCGCATCGGCCGCAGTCGCCCCGCCGTGTCCAACCTGATCCGCCTGCTCGACCTGCCCGACGAGGCAATCGCCCTGCTCGAGACCGGCGAGCTCAGCGAGGGCCACGGCCGTGCTCTGCTCGGCGTCTCCGGCAACGACGTGCGCCGCCGCCTCGCTCGCGATGCGGCGAAGGGCGGCTGGTCCGTGCGCGAGACCGAGAACAGGGTTAAGCTGGCCAGCCAGCCAAAGCGGGGGAAGAGCAGTCGGCGGGCAGTCGGTGCCGAGGAGGCAGCGGCGATGCGCGACGCCGCCGACAAGCTCGAGAGCGCGCTCGGCCACGAGGTGAAGGTGCGTCCGCGCGGCGGAGAGGTGTCGGTCGAGATCCGCCTCGCCGACCTCGACGAGGCCCTTTCCCTGGCGCGCAAGCTGGGTCGCAAACGAGCCTGAGTACGCCGCGCGGAGAGCGGCGCCAGGTCGCTATCATCGCGTCGCCCCGGGCGATTAGCTCAGTTGGTTAGAGCGCGTCTCTGATAAGGACGAGGTCCCTGGTTCGAATCCAGGATCGCCCACTGCCGCGCCACCGCATCGATTCGCCCGGTGGACGGCCCAGGGCCGTACCTATAATGGGCGATCCACCTCGGCGCGGAGCGAATTTTGCAGCAGATGCAGATCTACGGGGTCAGTTTCGACATGGTCGGCAAGCAGCCGATCGTTTTGCTGAAGACGGTTGACGGCAACCGTTTCCTGCCGATCTGGATCGGTCATCCGGAGGCGGCGGCGATCCTGATGAAGCTGCAGGGCGCCTCGACGCCGCGACCGATGACGCACGACCTGCTCTCCGACATGCTCGAGCAATTCGACGCCAAATGCGAGCGGGTCTCCGTCACCGAGCTCCGCGACAACACCTTCTACGCCTCGATCACCGTTTCCATCGATGGCTCGGAGCTGGAGATCGATTCGCGCCCCTCCGACGCTTTGGCGCTCGCCGTGCGGGTCTCGGCGCCGATCTTTGCTGCCGAGGAGGTAATCGAGGAGTCGGCGATCGAGTTCGAGCACGAGGTCGAGGACACCGAGGAGGTCGTCGACAAATTCAAGGAGTTCCTCGACGAGGTCACGCCTGACGACTTCGCCGAGGGAACCTCCTAAGACAGGCCCTAGGCCGTAGCCGGCTTCAATGCCAGCTCGAGGATCCGCTCGACCAGCTCCTCGAAGGTCATCCCGCCGGCCTCGGCAGCCTGGGGGAGGAGGCTGGTATCGGTGAGACCGGGGACCGCGTTCACCTCGAGCACCTGGGGTCCGTCTGCACCGAGGATCAGGTCGACGCGGCAGAACCCCGAGCCGCCCAGCGCCTCGTAGGCGCCCAGCGCCGCCGCCGTAACCGCCGAGGAGTCGCCCTCGCCCAGCTCCGCCGGGCAGACGAAATCGGTGCGGCCGATCTCGTAGCGTGCTTCGAAGTCGTAGCGGTCGCCATCGCTGGGAATCGCCTCGACCACGGGCAGGGGCTCGCCCCCGACGACGCTCACCGCCAGCTCGCGCCCGTCGACGAAGCGCTCGAGGAGCACGCGGCTGTCGTAGCTGAAGGCTGAGATAAGGGCCTCGGGCACCTCGAACCAGCTCGCCGCGAACTTCACTCCCAGGGCCGACCCACCACGGCTCGGCTTCACCACCAGCGGGAAGCCGAGCCGCTCCTCCAGCTCGCTCAGCGCATCGGCGGCGCCGAGCTCGCGGAAGGCCGTCTCGTTGAAGGCGAACCAGTCCGGGGTGGGGACGTCGCCGTCGCGCAGCTCTCCCTTGGCGAGGACCTTGTCGATACAGCGAGCGCAGGCTGCGACGCCGGGCCCCGTGAACGGAATGCCGAGGATCTCCAGCAGCTCCTGCACCGTGCCGTCCTCACCGCCGACGCCATGCATGGCGACGAAGGCGACGTCGGGCCGGCCGGCGGTCAGGCGCTTGACCAGGTCCGCACCGGCGTCGATCGGCAGGACTTCGTGTCCAAGTCGCTCGAGCGCGTCCTCGACCCGGGCCCCCGAGCGCAACGAGACACCCCGCTCCAGCGACCGCCCGCCCTTGAGCACCGCGACCCTCACGCTGCCCCTTCGCCCGTCTTTCGAAAGGGAAGAACGTCGCCCCCTTCTTTTTTCGCCGGGCTTGCCGCGCCCGGACGCGGGAGCCCAGTCGCGTCCATATCCGATTCCCGCGACTGGGCGGGAGCAGAGGACGCGGCGGAATTTGACGTCAGCGCGCCGTACAGCTCGACCTGCTCGGCGATCGTCTTGCCGATCCGCCGCACTCCCTCGCGGATCTCCTCGTCGCCGACGCCGGAGAAGTTGAGCCGCATCGAGCTACGGCCGCGACTCTCGTCGACGTAGGCCGCCTGACCGGGAACGAAGGCGACGTCCTCGCGCAGCGCCTTGGCGAGGAGATCGCTGGTGTCGATGTAATCGGGCAGCGTCGCCCAGATGAAGAGGCCGCCCTCGGGCTCGGTCCAGGTCGCCTCTGCGGGGAAGTGCTCGCGCAGCGCTTCGACCATCGTGTCGCGCCGGCCGCGGTAGATCTCGACAAGGTCGGCGACGTACTCGCGCCACCGCCCTTCGCCGAAGTACTCGCGGACGAAGTGCTGGGTCAGGGTCGAGCTGCAGAGGTCGGACGCCTGCTTGCCGAGGACGATCTTCTCCATGACGGGCGGCGGCGCCACCGCCCAACCCAGCCGGATCCCAGGGGAGAGGATCTTGGAAAAGGTGCCGACGTAGATGACGAAGTCGCCGCCGTCGAGCTGGTAGAGCGGCGGCAGGGGCTCGCCGCTGAAGCGCAGCAGGCCGTAGGGGCTGTCCTCGACGACGAGCAGCTCCCGCTGTCGCGCCAGCTCGACCAGCCGCTGTCGCCGCGCGAGCGACATCGTCACCCCGGCAGGGTTCTGGAAGCTCGGCACCGAGTAGACGAATTTGGGCCGCTTGCCTTCGCGGTCGAGCCGCCCCAGGACCGCTTCGAGCTCCTCGATGCGCATCCCGTTCTCGTCGCAGTCGATCTGGATCGTCTCCGCCTGGTAGCTGCAGAAGACCGGCACCGCGCCGGGATAGGTCGGCGCCTCGCAGATCACGACGTCGCCCGGGTCGACCAGCGTCTTGCAGATCAGATCGATCGCCTGCTGGCCGCCGGTGGTGACGATCACGTCGTCGGGATCGGGCAGCATGCCCTCCGCCCCCATCACCTCGAGGATGCAGTCGACGGTCTCCGCGAAGCCCTCGGTCGGTCCGTACTGGAGCGCCTCCGCCGTCGATTTCTGGGCGATCCGCGTCATTTGTGCGGCAAATGTCCCCGCCGGGAAGGTCGAGGTATCGGGCAGGCCACCGGCGAGCGAGATCACCTCGGGCCGCACCGTGACCGCCATCAGGTCGCGCATCGCCGAAGAGCGCATCACTCCGGTACGGGCGGCGAAGAGGTCGGCGTAGCGCGCCAGATCGCGGCTGCTGGTGTGGGCACGTCGGCGGTGTGGCGTCTCTTCCATCCCCGAAGTGTAGGTTTTCGTCGTGAGCTTCCTTGAAGGCACCGGGTTCGAGCTCGGCATCGGCATCGCGATCGGGATGCTCGCCGGCACCACCGGCACGCGCGGATCCGCCCGCGGGCGCATGACCTTGCTGGCCGCTGCGATCGGGGTGATCGTCGGCTTCCTGCTCTCCGGCAGCGCCGATCTGAGCGCTCCCCTTGGCGCCGTCTTCTGCCTCGTCGGCGCCGGCCTCGGTTGCATCGTGATCAGCGACGTGGTCAGCGGCGCCAGCCGCCGCGAGAATGGCGGCGGCGGCGCACTCGGCTTCCTCGTCTCGCTGGCAGCGCTGATCGTCGCCGCGGCAGCCCTGTTGCTGCCAGTGCTGACGCTGCTGGCGATCGTCGCGCTGGTCTGGTTGGGGGTGGCTCGCCACCGCCGCGCGCAGCGCAAGCACGCCGGCCTGCGCGTGCTGCGCTGAGCCGCCGCCGCGCGCCCTTCATCATTCGCGGCCGATGCCTGCGAAGAAACTGGTCCTGACCTACGTCGACTCGCTGCGGACCGACATGCTCGAACGGGCGGTCGAGGAGAGGCGCGCACCCACCTTCGGCAAACTGCTCGAGCGCGGCGTCCTGATCGGAGATTGCGTCTCCAGCTTCCCTTCGGTGACCCCGGTCGCCTGCGCCGAGATGGTCACCGGAGTGGCGGCCGACCGGCACTGGATAAGCGGCATGAACTGGTTCCACCGGCTCGAGCAGCGCTACGTCGAGTACGGCTCCTCGCTGGAGGCGACGCGGACCGTCGGGGTCTTCCGTGCTCTCTACGACCTCGTCTACAACATGAACCTGGCCCATCTCAGCCCCGAAGTCGACACTCTCTTCGAGCGCCTCGACGACGCCGGCGTGCGGACCGCTTGCACGCCCTTTCTGATTTACCGGGGCCGTCATCGCCACCAGGTCTCGCTCGAGGGCCTGCTGCGCCGCGCGGTCGAGACGACCAGGCTCAAGTTCCGCCATCACACTTGGGGCCCGGCCGAGCTTTTCTATGGAGACCTCTACGCCAGCCGCGAGGTGCCCTGCAAGTCGACCTCGATTCCGGGCAGCCGCGACGGCTACTCGGCTTGCTGCGCCGCCGAGCTGGAGCGCGAGGGCGCCTACGACTTCCTGCTCTTCTCGCTTGCCGACAACGACAACTACTCGCATCGCCACGGGCCGGAGGCGAGCGTCGAGTCGATCGCCAAGGCCGATCACTGCTTCGCCAAGCTGGTCGAGGCGGGCGGTGGGCTCGACGCGTTCCTCGCCGACCACGCCGTGATCCTGCTCTCCGACCACGCGCAGACCCCGGTCAGCCGCGGCCTGCCCCTGGCCGATCTGCTCGGACGCGAGTGGACGGTGCTGGCGCCCTCCGACGACCGGCCCGCGCTGGCGCAGCTGGCGGTCAGCCCGACCGGCCGCGCCGCCCACATCTACCTGTTGCCCGGAGAGGGGGAGAGGGCCGACCTCGACGAGGTGAGGCAGCGCCTGACGGAGACCGAAGGAATCGACCTGGTCTGCCGGCTCGACGGCCAGACCGCGGTGGTGGAGCGCCGTGGGGATTGGCTGCGGTTCCGCCCGGGCGATCAAGTGACGGACCTTCGCGGCTTGGGGTGGGAAGTCGAGGGCGACCTCGGCGTCCTCGACGCCGTCGTGGACGAAGGCCGCATCTCCAGCGGCGAGTATCCGGATCCCTTCGCTCGTGTCTTCGCTGCCCTGACCGCACCGCATGCCGGCGACCTCATCGTCTCGCTGACCCTCGGCTACGAGGCGGTCGACTGGGGCGGCGTCAGCCACGCCGGCGGTGGCAGCCACGGCTCCCTGCACGCCGGCGACTCGCTCGGCCCCCTCCTCTTCGTCGGTTGTGGGCCAGAGAGTCCAGGCGAGCGTGAGCAATGGGCGCTGCGCGATGTTGTGCCGGTGGTGCTCGAGCACTTTGGGATTGGGTGATGGGGTCGCGGGGTCCTACCTTCGCTGTCCTCGCACTCTTGGCGGTCGCTGCACTCCTGGTTCCGGCAACGGCTTGGGCGGGGGAGGTGAGCGAGGGGCGGGTGGTTCGGGTTGCCAACCGCGACCCGAATGTGGTCAAGGAGCATCGCGAGAACGGAGAGCTGACGCATAGTGCTTCGAAGGTCGAAGGGCACTGGGAGCTTGCTTACTTCGCCGGCGACGAGGAGGTGGCACTGGTCCTCGTCGATCCCCACAGCGGCGAAGTCACTGAGTCTTGGACTGGCTACCAGGTGCTGTGGAAGATGGCGCGGGGTTACTCCGGCTCGTTTGGCCACAAGCTGAATGCGCCCTATGTGTTCCTGCCGCTCTGCGCTCTCTTTCTCGTCGGGCTGCTCGATTGGCGACGGCCCTGGCGAGTCGCGAGCCTGGACCTGCTGGTCCTGCTGGGATTCGGCGTCTCCAACTACTTCTTCAACCGGGCTGAAATCGGTGTGTCCGTTCCGCTGCAGTACCCGGTGCTGCTGTACCTCTTGGGCCGGGCGTCGTGGATCGGATTGCGGGGCCGAGGGGAGGGCATCCGCCCGGTTTGGCCGGCGGCCTGGCTGCTCGTAGCTGCGTTGTTCTTGATGGGATTTCGGGTCGGGCTGAACATGGCCGACTCGGGTGCGATCGACGTCGGCTATGCGGGGGTCGTCGGTGCCGACCGGATAACCCATGGCGAACCCCTCTACGACAACTTGCCGTCCGACGTCTCCCAGGGCGACACTTACGGTCCGGTCAACTACGTCGCCTATGTTCCCTTCGAGGCGATCTGGCCCTGGCACGGCAGCTGGGACGATCTCCCCGCCGCCCACGGCGCCGCAGTCGCCTTCGATCTCGCCACCTTCGCCCTGCTGATCTGGCTCGGCCTGCGCATCCGTCCCGGACCCTCGGGTCGCAAGCTGGCCGCCACCCTCGCCTTCGGCTGGGCGGCCTACCCCTACACGGCGTACGCGCTCGAGTCCAACTCCAACGACACGCTCGTAGCCGTGTTCCTCGTAGCCGTGCTCCTGGCGCTGACTCGCCCCGCCGCACGGGGTGCTGTCACGGCGCTGGCGACCCTGACCAAGTTCGCTCCCCTGCTCTTGGCCCCGATGCTCGCCACCTACCGAGCTCGCCCCCGAACGATCGCCACCTTCACGGCGGCCTTCTTGCTGACGGGCGCTCTGCTGATGCTCTGGCCGGCCATAGACCCAGGCCTCCACACCGTCTACGACCGCACGATCGCCTATCAAGCAGACCGCGCCTCGCCGTTCAGCATCTGGGGCCAGGTGGGCGGCCTCGAACCGCTGCGCATAGCAATCCTCGTCGCGACGGGCCTCATGTCTCTGGCTTTTGCCTTCGTCCCGAGGCGCAAGTCCCTGGTACAGGTAGCTGCGTTAGCGGCAGCCCTCCTAATCTCCCTCCAGCTAACGGCCCAACACTGGTTCTACCTCTACATAGTCTGGTTCTACCCCCTGCTCCTAGTAGCAATGACGTCCCAGACAAAGGCCCCAGAGGCGAGTCCCAAAGTGCCTCGCGAAGCGGCTCCGCAGAGTAACTTCAGCCGCGAAGCGGCACCAAATCCGTGAGCGAAGCGAACAAAGGCACCTTTGGGACTCGCCTCTGGGGTTCCATGGCTTTCGGTCAGGTGGTAGGAGCAGGCACCATGATCTGCTCGATCGAGTCAGCCAGTCCCGAATCGTTCACCTCGACCACTGCCCCCATAACCCAGACATCCTCCTCGGCCGTCTCGAACCTGACCGGCATCTGAGTAGTCATCCTCTCCAGCACCTGCGCCGGCTTGACTCCAAGCACACTTGTCCGCGAGCCGGTCATGCCGACGTCGGAGATGAACGCGGTGCCGCCGGGTAGGACCCGTGCGTCGGCGGTTGGGACATGGGTGTGGGTGCCGAAGACGGCGGCGACGCGACCGTCGAGATGCCAGCCGATCGCGACCTTCTCACTGCTGACTTCGGCGTGGAAGTCGACGACGACGAGGTCGGCCTCGATCCGCTCGAGGATGCTGTCGACCTCGTGGAACGGCAGGCGCGCGACCTGGAGGCCGACCGCGCCGCTGAGGTTGATCACGCCGCCGCGCCTGCCGCCCGCCTCAACCACGACGTGACCCTTGCCGGGGTTGGCGTGGGGGTAGTTGGCGGGCCGGATCACCCGCTCGGCGTTGTCGAGGAACTCGTAGGCCTCGCGGTGCCGGTAGACGTGGTTGCCGGTCGTGATCACATCGCAACCGGCGTCGAAGAGGGCGTTGGCGGTCTTCTCGGTGATGCCCATCCCACCGGCCGAGTTCTCGCCGTTGACGATGGTCAGGTCAGGTCGGTACCGCTCGCGCAACTCCGGCATGGTGGCCTTGAGTCCCCGCCGGCCGGGGCCGCCGACCACGTCGCCGATGAAGAGCACTCGCATGGGCGGACCCTACCCGCGATGGTGGAGTGGAGCGACGCATAACCGTCTGGCCAGGCGCAGCATTTGCGTTGACGGTCCTGGACTTATAGGTTCCTTCAGACCATGGCACTGGGCGACGGCCGATGGCGCGGGGATGGAGCTGGACTTGATCGATTGGCGGGGTTTCGGCTCCTCCTGGGTGACCTGGCCCGGCCGTTGGGGCAACTCGACCGGTCCCGGAACCTCACCCGAGTCTCTGGGTTGCCAGGGCGTTCGCTGGAAGGCGCCGCACCTCTACCATGCCTCCGCCGCGCACCAGGCCTGACGGCGGCTTCCGGACGGCGACCTCAGACCGTCGCGAAGCGGCGCAGAGCGAAGCGCGCGAGCGCACCGTAGGCGACGATCAGGATCGCCAGGTGAAGTAGCGGACCGCCGATCCCCGGCCCAGCCGGGTCGAGCGCGGCGGTCATTGCCTGTAGCGCCGGCTTGAAGGGGAACAGCGCGGTCGCCACCCGGATGCCGTCGTAGAGGCCGGAGCCGACGGCCCCCGAGGGGACCAGCGAGAGCAACGCGACTGGCAGCGAGATCATGAAGGCAAGCAGGGAGACGGCGCGCACGTCGCGCGCAGCCGCTCCCAGAGCGGCACCGGCCGCGGCCAGGGCCGCCCCGCCGGCGAGGATCGCCAGCAGCCAGAGTCCGGCGCGGCTCCACTCGAGCCCGACGAAGAGCTGCACTCCCGCCAGCATCAACAGCGTCACTACCAGTCCGACGGCGACGCCGAGGCCGATCTTCTCAGCAAGCAGGCCGGTGCGCGAGAGGAGCCCGCCGGTGAGGCGGGGAAAGGTGTTTTCCTCGCGCTCCAGGGCCAGGGAGCCGGCAACCAGGAGCAGGGTGACGAAGGTGAGCGTCAGCGTTGCCGCAACGGCGATCGCAAAGATTTCCAGCGGCGGAGTGGGCGCGCTTACCGATTGCTTGTTGACGGCGATCGGCTGCGCCAGCCGATCGATCAGCGGCGCTGCGACGTCGAGGTTGTCGCGGGCGAGAGTGGCGAAGCGGATCACCCGATCGAGCTCGGCCCGCTGCGACACAGGCACGGCTGGGCGCAGCGATTGCAGGATCGACGCGACGGCCCGCAGGCCGAGGATTTCGACCGGCTGGCCGAGCACGTCGAAATCGCCGCCGTCGACGACCAAGTTGAGGTAGCGGCCGCCTTCCTTGGCGATCTGCTTGGCGATGAAGAGGTTGGCCTGCGCCAGCAGGGCGGCGATGCGATCGTCGACCACCCGCGCCTTGAGCGGGTCCTCCTCGTTGACGATCACGTCGACTTCGGGCGTTTCCGGTGCCAGGGTGGAGAGGGAGTTGAGCCGATCGATCAGGTCGCTGGGCAGGACCAGCGCCGCAAGTACGTCCCCTTCCCGCACTTTCGCTTCGGCCTGCGCCCGGCCGGCGACGTCGACGCACTCGACCTGCTTGCAGATCCGGTCGTTGACCCCGACCGCCGGCAGTTTGCCGTTGCCCCCGGCGATTCGTGCCCCGGGCGGGATTTCGTTGAGAAACGCAACGCGAGGCTTGCCAGGTTCGCGTGAGATCGCAAAGCCGATCAGAAGGGCGATCAGGATCGGATAGGCGACCAGCAGGGCGGCCTGCAGCGGCGACCGCCGCAGGATCTGCAGGTCCTTGAGCAGCAGCCAGCGCACGAGTCAATGCCCTCGGTGCTGGAGGAAGGCGACGAAGGCGGTCTCGAAGTCCCGCCCCGCCGCCTCGGGAGTCTCGCCGCGAACCGCTTCGCGCAGGCCATCTGACGATCCGTCGAAGAGGCTCTCGCCGTCGGCGAGGACGAGCAGCCGCTGGCCGTAGCGCTCGGCCTCCTGGATGTCGTGGGTGGAGAAGATCACCGTCGTGCCCCGAGCGGCGAGACCTGAGACGAACTCCCAGAGGCGCGCCCGCTGCCGCGGATCGAGCCCGACGCTGGGCTCGTCCAGGAGCAGCACGACAGGACGGGCGAGCAGTCCGATCGCAATGTTGATCCGCTGCTGGTTGCCGCCCGAGAGCCGCGCTACCAGCTCACCCCGCCGCTCCCGCAGCCCGGTCAGCTCAAGCATCTCCTCGACCGCGACCCGTGGCTCCTCGTGCTTCTCCAGACGGGCAAAGAGCAAAAGGTTCTCCTCCACCGACAAGCGCCTATAGAGGGCGGCCTGCTGCGGCACCCACCCCACATCCCCGTCCGCCAAGCTCACCTCTCCTGCGTCTGGCTTCACGGTCCCGGCCAGAATCGAAAGCAGCGTCGTCTTTCCAGCTCCGTTGGGCCCGATGATCGCGACAAGCTCCCCTGGATCGGCAGCGAAGTCGACCCCCCGCAAAGCTTCCCGCTCCCCGTACCTCTTGACCAGCCCCGTCGCCTTCACGGCGGAGAACGCTACTGGCCGGTGGGAGAGGGGGTCTCCCAGATCTGCCTCGCGAAGCGGCTCCGCAGAGTGGTTCCTGTCGCGAAGCGACACCGACATAGTGAGCGAAGCGTCAGCGGAGCGAACCCCGGCACGTCTGGGAGACTCCCTCTCCCACCGAGCCCATCCCCGTAGAATCGCAGCGATGCAGTTCCCAAGCACCCGCATGCGCCGTCTCCGCCGCACCGAGACGCTGCGCGGCCTGGTCCGCGAGACCGAGCTATCGCCGGCCCATCTGATCCAGCCGGCCTTCGTCGTAGCCGGCGAGGGTGTCCGCGAGGGCGTCGAGTCGATGCCGGGTATCGAGCGCTTCTCGATCTCCGAGCTGGTCGCCGAGGCGACGGAGATCGCCGGCGCCGGGATCGGAGCGGTCCTTCTCTTCGGTGTGCCGGCGGACAAGGACGAGACCGGTTCCGGCGCCTACGACGACGAGGGCATCGTGCAGATGGCGGTGCGGGCGTTGAAGGAGGCCCACCCCGAGCTGACGGTGATCACCGACGTCTGTCTCTGCGAGTACACCACGCACGGCCACTGCGGCTTCATCCGCGACGGCGAGGTCGACAACGACCTTACGGCCGAGCTGCTGGCCAAAACCGCGATCTCCCACGCCGAGGCCGGAGCCGACGCGGTGGCGCCCAGCGACATGATGGACGGCCGCGTCGGCTCGATCCGCCACCAGCTCGACGAGGAGGGTCACGCCGGAACCCCGATCGTCGCCTACAGCGCCAAGTACGCTTCCGCCTTCTACGGGCCCTTCCGCGAGGCAGCCGAGTCGACCCCGGAGTTCGGCGACCGGCGCGGCTACCAACTCGACCCGGCCAACGCTGCCGAGGCGGTGCGGGAGGCCCAGCTCGACCTCGACGAGGGGGCGGACATGTTGATGGTGAAGCCGGCGACCCCCTACCTCGACGTCGTGCGGCGAGTCAAGGAGGAGACCGGAGCCCCGCTTGCCGCCTACCATGTCTCCGGCGAGTACTCGATGCTGAAGGCGGCTGCCGCCAACGGCTGGATCGACGAGCGGGCCGCGGTGGTGGAGACCTTGACCTCGATCCGCCGCGCCGGCGCCGACGCGATCGTCACCTACTACGCGAAGGAGGCCGCGGCATGGCTCCGGTGAAGGTTCCCCAGTCGAAGGCACGCTCCCGCAAGGGCGGCGCGGCGATTCCGCTGGACGAGATCGACAAGCGGCTGATGAACCTGCTGCAGTCGAGCTTCCCCCTCGACCCCGAGCCCTTTGCCCTGCTCGCCTCCGAGGCGGAGCTCGAGCTCGAGGACGTTCTCACCCGCACCCGGCGCCTGCTCGACGAGCGGATCATCCGCGAGATCACCCCGATCTTCGACACCCGCGCGCTCGGCTACGAGTCGATGCTGGTCGCCGCCAAAGTCGACGCCGAGAACCCGCAGCGCGCCGCCGCCGCAGTCAACGCCCATCCCGGCGTCTCTCACAACTACCTGCGCACCCACGACTTCAACCTCTGGTTCACGATTGCCGTGCCCCCGGACTCCGAGTGGGGCATGAAGGGGAGCCTGGAAGCGCTGATGCGCGAGACCGGCGCCGAGTCGATGCGCCAGCTGCCAACCATGACCCTGTTCAAGATCAACATGAATCTGGAGATGGAGAAGGGCACCGATGCGCTGGCTGCCGCAGTCGAAGCGGCCCCGCCGCGGGAGCTGGAGCGCCAGCCCTACGACGAGCGCGACGTCGCCACGATCCAGGCCATGCAAGGCCCGATGGAGGCGGTCGAGCGACCCTATGACGCCGCCGCCGAGGAGTTGGGGATCTCGACCGACGAGCTGGTGGAGCAGCTGCGGAACATGGTCGATCGCAAGCTGCTGCGCCGGGTCGCCGCCATCCTCTACCACCGCCGCGCCGGCTTCTCCGCCAATGGCATGGGCGTATGGAAGGTTCCCGAGGGGGAGATCATGGAGACGGGCAGCCGCATGGCCTCCTTCCGCGGCATCTCCCACTGCTACCAGCGGCCGACTTACGAGGACTGGCCGTACAGCGTCTTCACCATGGCTCACGGCCGCTCCAAGGAGGAGTGCGACGCGATCCTCGACTCGATTGCCGAGGAGTGCGGGATGGGCTCCGAGGATCGGGCCACGCTCTACTCGTCGACCGAGTACAAGAAGATTCGGCTGCGCTACTTCACCGACGACTACGCGCGATGGGACGCCGAACACGGATGAGAATTGCCGGCGCCGACCTTCGGTCGCAGAGAATCAGATCGTGATGCTCCCTCCGGTCGGCTCGGCGATTTGACCCGGTCCTCGGAGTTGTACAAGCGAGCCTTGCGGGTGATGCCGGGCGGCGTCAACTCTCCGGTGCGGGCGATGCGGCAGATTGGCCGCGACCCGATCTTCGTCGAGCGCGGCGAGGGCTGCGAGCTGATCGACGTCGACGGCAACCGCTATGTCGACTGGGTCTGCTCATGGGGCCCGCTCATCCATGGCCACGCACCCCCCGACGTGGTCGCGGCCGTCAGCGAGGCCGCCGCCCGCGGGACCAGCTACGGGGCGGCAACCGCGGCCGAGGTCGAGCTTGCGGAAACCGTGGTCGATCGCATCCCGTCCGTGGAGATGCTGCGGCTGACCAGCTCCGGCACCGAGGCGGCGATGGGGGCGGTGCGGCTCGCCCGCGCCGTGAGCGGCCGCGAGGTGGTGGTCAAGTTCGCCGGCGCCTACCACGGCCACTCCGACGGGCTGCTCGCCGACGCCGGCTCGGGGCTCGCGACCCTCGCCATCCCCGCCAGCCCGGGGGTTACCGCGGCGCAAGCGGCCGGCACCGTGGTGGTGCCCTGGAACGATCGCGAAGCGGTCAGCCGCGCCCTCGCGGAGCATCCGGTTGCCGCCCTGCTTGCCGAGCCGTTACCGGCCAACATGGGCGTGGTCCCCGCCGAAGCCGGCTTCCTCGAGTTCCTCCGCGACGCCACCCGGGAGGCAGGGGCATTGCTCGTCTTCGACGAGGTGATCAGCGGCTTCCGGGTCGCCGCCGGCGGGGCCCAGCAGCTCTACGCGGTCGAGCCCGACCTGACGATTCTCGGCAAGGTGCTGGGAGGCGGCCTGCCCGCCGCCGCCTTCGGCGGCCCCGGATCGACGATGGAGCGCGTCGCCCCCGCCGGCGACGTCTACCAGGCGGGGACGCTGTCTGGCAACCCTCTGGCGGTTGCGGCCGGCCTGGCAACGCTGCGAAGGCTGGACGCCGCGGCCTACTCCCGCCTCGAAGAGCTCACCGACCGGCTTGCCAAGGGGCTGAGCGAGCTGGCCGACACCCGGCCGCTGCAGGTGATCTCCGCCCCTGGCCTGCTCACCCTCTTCTTCAGTGACGAGCCGGTGGCCGACTTCGCCACCGCGGCCGCCTGCGATCTCGAGGCCCACGCCCGCTTTTGCCGGGCGATGCTCGACCGTGGCGTCTACCCGCCGCCATCGCAGTTCGAGGCCTGGTTCGTCTCGCTCGCCCACGACGACGTGGCGATCGACCGTACCCTCGAAGCCGCGGCTGAATCCCTCGCCGAGGCACTGCCGTGAACGATCCCACCGCGGTGCTCCAGGTCCTCGCGGAACAGCTGGGGGCGGAGGACACGCCGATCTCCCCACACGTCGTCGACCCGTCTGAGGAGCCCGTCTTCGGCCTCCTTGCGGCGGCGGGGCCACGCGCGGCAGCGGCCCCGGCCGAGTACGCATTCGTCGTCGAGTCCGTGCGCGAGGGCTACCTTCTCCACTACGGCGAGCCGCGCGTCCTCGCCGGCCACGACCCCGACCTCGCCCTGCTCGCCGGCGACTACCTCTACGCGCTGGGCATCGAACGCCTCGCGGCGCTCGGCGATACCGAGGCCGTTCACCGGCTCGCCGATCTGATCAGCACCTGCGCCCAACTCCACACCGAAGGCCGCGAGGAGGAGGTCCCAGCGGCCTGGGGAGAGACGATCCAACACATCACGAGCCTCAAAAACGCGCTCTGACCAAGCAGTTCAAGGACGCAGGGAGGAAGGCAAGGGGAGCGCACTCAAGTGCGTGACCCGCCGCCGCCCGACCGAGGACGCCGAAATGCGCAGTGTCAGGGCGCGTTTTTAGCTGACCGTGCAGTCGCGGATCAGCGTCGTGACCACGTGCTGATTTTCCGCGAAGCCGAAGTTCGCTCTGGCGAACGGGTAGACAGCGCCAGGGAAGCCTTCGGGCGCGGCGCAGCCGGCGCTGATGAAGCTGTACTTCTGACCTTGGTAGTTGTAGACCCGGTGCAGCTTCATGTCGAAGTGAGTGACGTAAGCCCACTGACGAGCGGGTTTGGGCAGGGTCGTTTTGATCACCGTGCCGAAGGTGCCCTGCTTTTCGAGGACGTTGAAGGTGAGCACGAAGGCCGACGGCGGCTTGCGCCCGTAGACCTGGGCGAGCAGGCGCGGGTGCCCGGCCGCGGGCTTCGCATGGAAGACGAGCAGCGGCCCCGTAAACGTGAACGGCGGCTGGTTCGCCAGGTGAACCCGTACCTGGACGTGGCCGCTGCCGACGATTGCATTGCCGCAGATCCGCCGCGCGGCCTTTATCGTGGTGGGCTGGATGCGGCGTACCCGACAGGTCGGCAGGCCACGGTCGAATATCTTGCCGCCGCGGTTGATCCCGACCGCGATCGTGTGCAGCTGCGGTGGTGGGTCTGAGCCTTCGACGGATTTGAAGGTGCTGTCGAGCGTGACGGTCACCGGCGCCATACCGGTCCTCGGCAGCGACCGCGGCGAAATGCCGCCGTCGAGTGTGACGACGATGTCGCCGTCCCTTTCTACCTCCGCCCGCGCGACCCCGGCCAGGACCAGGGTCGCCAGCAGGGCAACCGCAACGAGCCCGATCCGGCGCAACTTAGAGGAACCTCGAGGAATCGATTCGGCATTCGTGGAAGTTGAAGCTGATTACCGTGTTGTTGGCTTTGTTGTTGTTCTTGTTGAGTTCCACCGCGAGCTTCTGCGCCTGGTACTTGTCCTTCGACTTCAAGGCCTTGCCGATCTTCTGCAGGAACGTCCGCTCGTGTTCCAGGTAGCCGATCCATTTGGTCAGCTTCGCCGCGTCGGTGCTTGGCTGGGGTACCGCGGCGATCTTGCCGACGGTCGTGCCGAGGGCGGATGCGGCACGGATGAAGCGCTTGCCGGCGGGCACGAGCTTGTCCTGCTTGACCTGATCTTTGACGCCCTTGAGGATGCGCGAGTTGGCCTGCGCGTTGGACTTGCAGATCGGCTCGACCCTGGCGACGTATTCGTCGCGGGTCAGTTCTCCTTCGGCGGCGATGGCGGCCGGAACTATCACCAGCAGCGCCACGGCGACAGCCAGGGCGAGATTGGGCACAGACGACAACCTTGTGCTTCCCACTAGATCAATCCTCCTGTTTGTTCGAGCTGGTCCGGCGACGACGCAAGGCCTCCAGCCGATCCCCTGTTCTCAACCCTGAGATCAAAAATACACGAGTTCTTATCTCATACACGTGTACTAACCCGCCCGTGAGCCGTGAAGATCGATCTCCGGGAGAATTCGCTGCAACGGCTGCGGCAGCCACCAGACCCGATCGCCGAGCAGCAGCATCAGCGCCGGCAACAGGACGATCCTGACCACGGTGGCGTCGAGCAGCACCGCCACCGCCAGCCCGGTCCCCAGCTGGCTGACCGTCGCGATGTCGGCTCCGGCAAAGGCTACGAAGACGGCCAGCATGATCGCCGCCGCACCGGTGATCACCCGCGCGGTCTTGTCGAGGCCGAAGACGATCGCCTCTTTGTTGGAGGCGTTGTTCTCGTGGTGCTCCCGCATTCGCATCAGCAGGAACACCGCGTAGTCGATCGAGAGTCCGAAGATGATCCCGAAGATTCCCGCCGCGCCGATCGCGTCGACGTAGGTATGGCCGCCCAGCGGCCACCCCTCGGGCACATCGAAGAGGAGGGTAAGTACGCCGAAGGCGACGGCTACGGTGACCAGGTTGAGCGCCACCGCGATCGCCGCCAGGAGCAGTGCCCGCAGGATGACGACGAGGATCAGGAAGGTGGCGAGCGTGATCACCGCGATCATGATCGGGATCCGTTCCGAGATCACGTTGGTGTAATCGATCAATTCGGCCGCGGCCCCGGTGACCCCGGTGGTGGCCCCCGTTGCCGTCGCCAGCCCGTCGGCGTCGTCCTTCAGCCGTTCGTTCAGCGCGGTCGAGCCGGCGGTGTTGAAGGTGTAGCGGGGGATGACAATGATTTGCGCGGCCTGGCCGCCGTTTTCGATGTCGACGACGCCGGCTATGCGCTTGCGTTCCTCCGCTGGCGCTCCAGCCAGACTCGAGAGGACGAAGTAGCCGGAATTGAAGATGCCCGGCGAGTTGCGCCGCAGGCGGTCGACTTTGCGATTGACCTTGCGGGCGCTGACGGACACTTCGACGTGGCCTTCCTGCAGTTTGCTCTGCAACGGATGGGAGCGATGGAAGCCTTCCGCCAGGCGTTCTTCGAGCGAGTCGGCGCCGCCGCGCAGCTGGCCCAACCCGTCCACAAGCTGCGAAGCGCCACCTTCGAGCCTGCCCAGGGCGCCAGGCAGCTGACCGGTGGCCCCGGCGAGCCTGGCGGCGCCTTTGTGCAGCTTGGCTCCGCCGTCGGCCAGCTTCACCTGGCCGTCGTGCAGTCGGGTCGCCTGACCGCTGAGCCGCCGCGCTTCGTTGCGCGCGATCGCCAGCGCTTCGACCAGATGTTCCGCTTCGCGCACCTGCGGCGTCAGGGACGGATCGCCGCTCGCCCGTTGCTTCAGTTCGGCGCGCAGGCCCCGGGCCCGTTCGAGCCCGTTGCCTTCGATGCCGTTGAGGAGGTCTTCCGAGGCGCTTTCGACCGAGAAGGCCCCGAGCTGCGCGGTCCGCTGCCCTTCGGCCAGCTTGCCCGATCCGGTCGCGAGGCGATCGATCGCGGAGGCGGCCTTCGCCGCGCCCGAGGCGAGCTTCGCGATGCCCCCTTCGAGCTGCTCCGCTCCTTCGCCCGCCCGCCCGGTTCCGTTGGCGAGCAGCCCGGCGCCGTAGCTCGCCTTGGAAAAACCGGAGCGGAGCTGCCGCACGCCCTTGGCCGCCGTGCCCAGGTTCTTACCCAGCGTCGTCAGCTGTTCCGGGTTGGCTTCGCCGCGGCCGGCGAGCAGGTCGTTGCCGGTCCGCTGCAGGGGCTTGACCTGCTTCTTGATCTGGGCCGGGCCGATCACCGCCTGCACACCTGGATCGCCGGCGATCCGCCGCTGCCAGCGGGCCAGGGCAGAGAGGGTGTCGGCTTCGGTGATCGGCCCCTTTTCGGAGACCGCGATGAGGACGAAGGGGGCTTCCCAGCCAGGCCCGATCGCATCGGCGAGCAGTTCCGCTTCCTGGCGGGCGGGGTTGGAGGAGGGCAATTGCTGGGCGCTCGGCGGTCCAGTCTTCAGCGCAAGCGCCGGCGCCGCCAGCAGCATCACGACCACGCCGATCAGGATCGCCGCCAGCAGCGGCCGGCTGAGCGCCCCGCGCACCAGCACCATCACTCCTTCGCCTCCGCCGTTGCCGCCGATGCGCCAGCGGTTGACGTTGTGGCCGGTGACGACCAGCAACGCCGGCCCGACCAGAGCGGCGACGAGGACGCTGATCGCGGTGACGACGATCGCCGTTCCCGCCAGCGAGAGAAGCAGCGTGCCCGGCATCACGAAGAGCGTCACCAGCATCGCCAGGAAGAGAGTGGAGCCGGCAAACGCGGTCGTGCGGCCGGCGGTGCGCCGGGTCATCCGGGCCGCCTCGAGGGGCGGCGTGCCGGTCTCCAGCTCCTCGCGGAAGCGCGAGACCATCAAGAGGGCGTAGTCGACCCCCAGGGCCAAGCCCATCATCGAGCAGACGGTCAGGGCGAAGCCGTCGATCGCGATCCAGTGGGCGGCAATCGCGAGCACGCCACGCGAGGCGGTTACGGCGATGGCGCCGAAGGCAAGGGGAATCGCCGCGGCGACGGGCGAGCGGAAGACGAGCAGCAGGACCAATAGGAGGAACGGGATCGCGATCAGCTCGGCCCGGTCGGTCGAGTGCACCGCCTCGTCGATCAGCGCGCGAGAGAGGCTGGCGTAGCCGCTCTCCGCCGAGCTGAGCGGGGGCTTGATCTGTGCTTCGAGCGTGCGGTCGAGGTAGGGGACCGTGTCCTTCACCGCCTCCTCGGCGCTGACGTGGAAGTCGACCAGGATCAGCGCCTTGCGTGGGCCGGGGCGCAGATTCCCGACGCTTCCTTTGTCCCACGGGGAAAGGGTCGAGACAGCCGGGTTGGAACGCAGCTTGCGGATCAGCGCCGGGCCCTGACGATCGAGTTCGGCAGGCGGCCCTTGCAGCAGGATCGCAAAGGGAGCGGTGTCGCCGAAGTAGCGATGCACGAGCTCGCTGGCCTTACCGGAATCGGTCCCGGGAACGCTGAGCGAGGTCGGCCGCAACTTGCTCTCGACGCCCTGGCCGAGCACGGCAAGGACGGCGATCACGACTAGAGCCGCGACGAGCACGGCCCAAGGACGCCGCAGCGAAAGCGGCATCCGCCTCTCCTCCCGGCGGCGAGTAAACACGCTTGGCGCTTATACCATCCGGTGCAGCCCGGCGGCTGTAGGCGTTAATCCCTTGTACACAAATGCCCAGGCCGCGACCACCGCGACTTCGCCCGCTCCGCCGAGCCAATAAACTTCCCAGCCCTTGCAGGTAGCGAACATGGCTGACGAGGCGAACAAGCGAAACGGTGCCGAGGGCGCGAGCCCGGCGGAGCGGGCGAAGCCCGATCCTCCTGGCTACTTCGAGGGCGAGTCGATGACTCGCCGGCGCGCCTTTACGGTCGCCGTCCAGGGCCTCGGCGGCATCGCCGGCGCCGCGATCGTCCTGCCCGCGGTCGGATTCGCGGTGGCGCCGATCTTCCACCGCGGCAAGGAGCGCTGGGAGGCGGTCGGCCCGGTCGGAGACTTCGTCGAAGACACCTACCGCCAGGTCGTCTTCACCGAAACCGAGGGGATCGGCGACGCCGGCAAGACGACGGCTTACGTGCGCAAAGGGTCGAAGCAGCTCGGCGAGGACCCGAAGTCGATCGTCGCGGTCTCCAACCGCTGTGCTCACCTCGGCTGCCCGGTGCGCTTCGTCGAGGCGGCGGGCAACTTCATCTGCCCCTGCCACGGCGGCGTCTACGACTTCCAGGGCAAACGAATCGGCGGCCCGCCGGTACGGCCGCTCGACCAGTTTCAGACGCGTATCCGCAATGGCCAGGTCGAGCTCGGGCCCCGCTACAGCGTCACTTCGCAGCTGGAGCCGGTGCGCGCCCGCGATCCCGGCGAGTTCACCGGCGGCGTCTGGGAATATCTGTATCCGCCGCGTCCCTCGACCTTCCCGCCGCCATGAAACTCGACTCGCTGATACCTGCACCGCTGCGCAAACCAGCCAAGCCAGGTCAGGGCAATGGCGCCAAGGGAGCCGCCCCGGCCGATCTGAAGACCGCACCGCCCGAGCGACCCTCAGACGCCCAGCGCCTCGGCGACCGCGCCAAAGACGCGCCCGCGGACGTCCTCGCCTGGGTCGACCAGCGCACCGCCGCCTCGGGCTTCCTCACCGGGATGCTCTACCGCAAGGTGCCGAAGGGGACCAACTGGTTCTACACGCTCGGCTCCGCCACCCTCATTGCTTTCATCGCGCAGGCGATCACGGGCGTCTTCCTGGCGATGTTCTACACGCCGTCGACCACCCAGGCCTACGCCTCGATCTCCCACATCAACAACGACGTCTTCCTCGGTCAGTTCGTGCACGGGATGCACAAATGGGGATCGAGCGTGATGGTCATCCTGGTCTTCCTCCACATGGGGCGGACCTTCTTCTTCGGCGCTTACAAGTACCCGCGAGAGCTCAACTGGGTGATCGGCGTCGTCCTCCTGATCCTGACGATGACGATGGCCTTCACCGGCTACCTGCTGCCCTTCGACCAGCGCTCGTTCTGGGCGTCGGTGGTCGGGATCAACATCAACGGCACCGGACCCGTCGTCGGCCCTTACTTGAGCGACTTCCTGCGAGCCGGCCCTGAGCTGGGGGCGACCACGCTGTCGCGCTTCTACGCGATCCACATGCTGCTCGTCCCCGGCGCGATCATCGCTCTGATCGGCGCCCACCTCTACCTCGTGGTCAAGCTGGGCACCACGGCGCCGCCGTGGCTGCGCGCCGACAAGCCCAAGGTCGCCGCCCCGGTCTCCCGGCTCGAGGCCGGCGTCGAGGGCAACGGCGGGGAGCCGGCGCGATGAAGCCTGCCGACAAGCAGGCATACCTCGAGGAGTACGAGCTGCTGAAGAAGAAGGGCAAGCCCTTCTTCCCCTACGCGGTGCTGAAGGACTCGGCGATGATGCTGATCGTCGTCGGCGTGATCATCGCGATGTCGATCGTGCTCGGTGCCGAGCAGGGGCCAAAGGCCGATCCGACCTCGACCAGCTATGTGCCGCGTCCCGAGTGGTACTTCTTCTTCCTCTTCGAGGTTCTGCGCGTGATCAAGCCGCCGGAGCTGGTCCCGATCGCGACGATCGGCATCCCGACCGTCTGCATGGTCCTACTCCTTCTCCTGCCCTTCTATGACCGCGGCCCGGAGCGCAACCCGGCACGGCGGCCGATCGCGACGACCGCCGGCGTGCTGACGATCGCCGCGATGGCCTACCTGACCTTTCTCGGCGCCACGGGCGGCTCCCCCACCGAGATCGACATGAAAGTTGCGCCCCGTTATGAGGCCGGCAAGGAGGTCGTCGCCGGATCCGGCTGCCTCGCCTGCCACAAGCTCGGCGAGAATGGCAACAACGGGCCGGGACCCGAACTGACCCATATCGCCGCGCGCATCCCGCGCGCCGCGATCGTCCGCTCGGTCGAGATCGGCCCGGGTATCATGCCCTCCTTCCGCGATCTACCGCCGAAGAAGCTCAACGAGCTCGCCGATTTCCTCTCCTCACTCGACTAAACCCTCCCGGGACTCCGCCCAGTTCGCGGGGCAGGTCAACCGTATGTTCGATCGGATCGCCGGTCGATACGACCTGCTCAACTCGGTGATGACGGCGGGCCTGCATCACGCCTGGCGCGTTCGCGCCGCTGACCGGGCGGAAGTTGGGCCGGGGGATTCCGTTCTCGACGTCTGTTGCGGCACCGGCGACCTTGCCTTCGAGCTGGCGAATCGTGTTTCACCGGGCGGCCGGGTCATCGGCTGCGATTTCTCGGAGCCGATGCTCGACCTGGCGCGGGAGAAGGGGGAGAAAGCGGGGGCGGCGTCGGTGCGATTCGAGTGGGCGGATGCGCTGCAGTTGCCCTACGACGCCGGCCGCTTCGATGCGGTCACCGTCGGTTTCGGCGTGCGTAACTTTGCCGACCGCGACCGCGGACTGCGTGAGATGACCCGGGTGCTGCGGCCGGGGGGTCGCTTGGTCGTGCTCGAGTTCACCGAGCCACGGCGCCCCCCGTTCTCGACCTTCTACTCGCTCTGGTTCGACCGGATCGTGCCCGTCCTCGGCCGGCTCACCAACGATCCGGAGGCCTACGCCTATCTTGCCGAGTCGGTCCACAGCTTCCCAGCCCCCCCCGGCCTGGCCGCCAGGATGGACGCCGCCGGCCTGAGGCAGATCCGGTGGCTGCTCATGGCCGGCGGGATCTTGGCGATCCACAGCGGCGTCGCCGGCGCCGGGGAGTAGTGACCCGCCACTCGGCGGTACCGCCGCCGGTCACCGCGGTCCTCGACGCTTCGAGCCGCTGGCTGCCGACGCGGCTGGGACAGGTCGAGCAGATGCTGCGCGAACAGGGGGCCGGCTACGGGGAGGCGCTGGCTGCCGACGCAGCGATGACCCTGGAGGCGGGGGGAAAGCGTCTGCGACCGCTGCTGGTTCTGCTCTGCGCCGGCGAGGAGGGAGGGGAGGAGGCGGTCCGAGCAGCGACTGCGATCGAGCTGATCCATATGGCGACGCTGGTCCACGACGACGTTCTCGACGCCGCGCCGTTACGCCGCGGCAAGCCGACGGTCGCCGCTACCTCCGGTCGCGAGCGTGCCACCGCGACCGGGGATCTACTTTTTTCACGGGCGTTCGCCTTGCTGGCCGGCGCAGGGGACCTGCGCTCGATCGAGCTGCTCTCCGGCGCCTCGGTCGCGCTCGCCCGCGGCGAGCTGGCCCAGCGTCGCGATGCATACGACCTCTCGGTCAGCGAGAGTCGCTACCTGAAACGCTGCCGCCTCAAGACGGCGACGCTGTTCGAATCGGCCTGCCTGCTCGGTCGCGACGAGGAGGCCCTCGGCGATTTCGGCGCCGCGATCGGCCTCGCCTTCCAGCTCCTCGACGATGTGCTCGACGTCTCGGGGCCGCCGGAGCGGACCGGGAAGGCGCGGGGCACCGACCTCCTCGATGGCACCGTGACCCTTCCCCTGATCCTCGCCGCGGAGCGGGATCCGGAGATCGGCTCCGTCGACCTGCACTCGTTAGACGCCGACGCCGCCGTTCGGCTCTGCGATCGGATCGAGTTCAGCGGCGCCCTGAGGCAGGTTCGCTCCCGCGCGCTGGAGATGGTCGCCGAAGGCAAGCGCCGGCTGGCGTCGGCCGGCTTCGACGCAGAACGTCGCAAGCTGTTCGACCTGGTTGCCGACGGGGTCGTCCAGCGCTACAGCTGAGGACCAGTGGTGTGACCGGCAACGTTGCCGGTCACACCACTAGCCGAAGTCGTCGGCGGTGATCAAGTCCGCCGCGAGGGCGGTCGTGAAGGTCTCGGCGATTTCTCGCATGCTTTCCCGTTCGAGCTCGTGGAGCTGACCGGCAAGCGCCACGGCGCCATCGTCGAGCGCCTCGTCGAAAGCATCGATCTCGTTCTCGCCGTGGATGCCGTCGCAGCGCCACTCGCACTCGGGGCAGCGACGCCAGAGGCGCCAATGCCCGCGCTTTGCCGTCTGCTCCCAGCGGGTCGGCTGCACCAGCTTCGAGCGACACTCGGGGCAGACGTGAAGTCCAGTCTCGATCTTCGTCTCTGTGCGGCCGGCGTTATTCATTGCTCTGACTATCGAACACGCGAGACAGGGGTTTAATCCGGGGTTTCCCGCGTCAATTGCAGAAAAACCCAGAACCGGGTAGACAGGCACCCCCAATTCGCCCTGATCCACGGGCGCCTGGCGCCCGTTACCATGGGTCGATGCTTGGAAACATCGGTCCCCTCGAGATAATCGTCGTCCTGATCATCGCCCTGATCGTGTTCGGCCCGAAACGCCTGCCGGAGCTGGGGCGTTCGCTGGGCAAGGGCATCCGCGAGTTTCGTGGCTCGGTCAGCGGTGACCACGACGAGGACGAGGAGCCTCCCAGGCAGCGTGAGATCCCAGCCGGGGACCCTGGTCCAGTCGCAGACGAGAAGGCCGAGCCCGTCGCACACAAGCAGCCCTGAGGCCGGCACGGGATGTCCCGCCGCGTCAGGCCGGTCTCCCACGAAGACCGCCTCAGCCTCGTAGAGCACCTCGATGAGTTGCGCAGCCGCCTCATCGTCAGCGCAGCCGCGTTTGGCGTAGCCCTCGCGCTCTGCTTTTGGCAGAACCATCTGTTGCTCGAAATCGCCTCCGGCCCGCTGCCGAGCGCTCACAAGCAGTTGATCACCTTCGGCGTCACCGAGCCCTTCACGACGACGCTGACGGTCGCAGCCTATGGCGCGATCATCCTCTCGCTGCCGGTGCTGCTTTACCAGGCCTACGCCTACGTCTTGCCGGCTTTCAGCGATGCCGAGCGCCGCGTCGCCCTGCCGATCATGTTGATGGCCCCGGTGCTCTTCCTCGCCGGCGTTGCCTTCGCCTACTTCGTCGTCATGCCGGCCGCGGCCAAGTTCCTGCTCAACTTCAACGACAGCCAGTTCAACGTCCAGGTCCGCGCCCGCGACTACTACAGCTTCTTCTCGATGACGATGCTCGCCGGGGGCATCGTCTTCCAGATGCCGCTGGCGATTCTCGCGGTCACCCGGCTGGGAATCGTCAGCGTCGCCCAGCTCAGCTCCAATCGCCGTTACGCCTATCTGGTCATCGCCATCGTCGCGGCAGCGCTGCCCGGCGTCGACCCGGTCTCGATGCTGCTCGAGATGGTTCCCTTACTTGCTTTGTACGAGTTGAGTATCTTGCTTGCACGCGCCTTCGACAGGCCGAGGGCGTCGGGAGGAACGGCAAAACCCTCAACGCAGGAGAGATGACCGGCTGATGGCGTCAAGCGGCGAGCGGCGGTTGGTATTCGACACCCGGGGAAAACGTAAACACGTTGTCCGGGTCGTCTACGCGATCCTCGCCCTGCTCATGGGCGGCAGCCTCTTCCTCGTCGTCGGCCCGGTCAACATCGGCGAACTGTTTGGGAACTCCAGCAGCTCCAGCAGCGCCAGCAAGCTGTTCGAAGAACAGGCCGAACGGATCGAAGGGCGTCTGGTCAAAGATCCCAACAACGAACAGCTGCTGCTGCAGTTGACGCGAGCGCGCATCAACGGGGGCAACTCGCAGATCGAAGTCGTCTCGGAAACCGAAGTCCCCACCGTCACCCCCGAAGCGCGCAAAGATTTCGAAGCCGGCTCGGAAGCCTGGAGCCGCTACCTGAAGCAGGCCAAGGAACCGAGTGCGACGGCGGCGCAGCTGGTGGCCGGGACCTTCTTCCGGTTGGCGGAATCGTCGACCAGCGTGCTCGAAGCCGAGGAAAACGTCGCCAAGGCGACCAAGGCGCAGAAGGTCGCCGCAGAGCAGAGCCCCAGCTTGGGCTCGCTAAGCACCCTGGCGATCTATCAGTACTTCAACGGCGAATTCGCCGGCGGTGACAAGACGACGAAGCAAGCGGCGGCCAAGTCTTCCTCCAAGACGGAAGCCAAGAACGTCGAAAAACAGCTGGCCCAATACCGCGAACAAAGCAAGAAATTCGACAAGCAGAAGAAGGAACTCGCCAAAGTGCAGAAAGAAGTGGGCAAGGAACAGCTGAAAAACCCACTCGGCCTCGGCGGGACCTCAGCAGGCTCGCTCGGCGAATAACCGCTGACGAGTGGGCCGCGAAGGACTCGAACCTTCAACCTTGAGCTTAAGAGGCTCCTGCTCTAACCAGTTGAGCTAGCGGCCCGGGTCGGCAAGTATAGGAAGCCCGCGAATGGCACGCCGACTCAGCCCTCCGGCCGGCAAGCCTTGAAGACACTGCCGTAGATGACGTTGCCGTCGGCGAAGGAGAAGTAGCCCTGGGTCTGGAGGATGTAGTCCGAGCAGCGGGCGGAGATGTAGCTGCGCTGGGTGCCGTGGGACTTGTAGAGGCGGCCGATCTTCGCGCTGATGTAGGTGAGCGAACCGAAGCCCCCGGCGATCGCCGGAATGTCGAATGCAACCTTGTAGCCGTAGGTGCCCTGGCGGCGTTCGATCGGGACGACGATCACGTAGGTTTCGGAGACGGGGAAGGGGGCCTGGGCGTGCAAGATCGCCGTCGGGTCGCCGTTGCGGCGCGGGCCGTTGAAAACGGTGAGGGGCGTGCGCAGTTCGAGGCGGGCGATGCCTGCCAAGCTGACCTCGGCGCCGATCCGCCCGGTGCCGACTATCGAGGCGGCGCAGCGGCGACGAGCCTGCTGGGTGGTCGCCCCTTCGAGCTGAGAAGGCCTGCATACGGCGAGTCCCGCGGTGGTCAAGTGCCCGTCGTGGTCGAAGTCGAGCTTGATGTGCTGGAGGGCGGGCGGTATCGATCCGTCCGTGGTCTTGATTTCGCCGAAGCCCTGGAAGTGGATCGGCGCATAGGTCCGTTTCGGCAGCACCTGTGGCTCGAAGCCCCCGTCGGCGTGCAGGACGAGCGTCCCGACGCGCACGGTCGCCGCCCCCGCCGAGCCCGCGAGCAGGACGGCGCCAACTGCAAGCAGCACTCCGATCGCTGGTAGCCGCGTCCGCATCGTCACCCTCCTGAAAACCCAGGTACCTACCAGGGTAGCGCCGCTGTGGAGCGGGCTTACTTCTTCGCCTTGCAGGGTTTGAAGATGGTGCCCTGGACGAAATCGCCGTTCTTGAAGCTGAATTCGGCTTTTGCCTGCAACCGCCCGTCCGCGCAGTGGGCGTTGGCGTAGCTGAGCCGCTGTCCCTTGTACATCCATTCCTTGCCGATCGTCAGGTGGCCGGAGATCGGCGAGCCGTAGTCGTTGACGATCTTGGGGAAGTTGGCGACCGTTTTGAATCCATAGCGGCCGTGGTGGACTTTCTGGATCTCGATCTGGATGACGTAGGTCGTCGGCCCGGGATAGTCGATGTGGGCGTGGCCGAGGACGGTCGGGTTGCCATGCTTGACCGGGCCGTTGAAGAGGGTAAGCGGCGAGGAGGCTTCGATTCCACGCTGTTCTGGCAGCTCGACGAGCGCGGTGCCGAAACCCGTGCCGACGATCGCGTCGGGGCAGAGCTTGCGGGCGGTCTTCGTCGTCGTCGCCACCAGCTTCGCCATCGTGCATTTTTCGAGCCCGCGCGTCTCAACCGCGCCGTGCTTGTCGAATTCGAGCGTCAGAGTGCGCAGCGGCGAGGGGCGGGTGCCGTCGATGGTCGCGAACTTCGCGTGCCCGTACAGTTTGATCGGCGCGTTCTTGTTCTTCGGCAACGTGGTCGGCGTGAAACCCCCGTCGCTGGTGATGATGATGTCGCCGACCCGCAACGTGATCGCCTGCGCCGCTCCCACTGCCAGCAAGGCGACGGCAGCCCCCACGACCAGCGTTCTTAACACAGTCTTCCGCATCCTCAGGCCCCTCCGTAGTCCCCGACCATCAAACTAGCACGGTGGGTTTGAGGAGGAGCAGTGGTGGGGTGCGCGGGGAGCCCGCGCGGAACGAGGGTCGCAGCCGCGGCCCGATCCTGCTGCGCCACCCCCGGCGTGTGCTTGCAGCAGCCCTGCTTGCCGTCGTCGTGCTCGGGGCCCTCGGCGCCGGGGTCGAGGGAAAGCTCAGCCCGACCAGCCTCGAAATCCCCGGCACCTCGTCCGCCCGAGCCAACCACATGCTGCGCGAACACTTCGGCGACAGTGCGCCGTTCGTGATCCTGCTGCGCGGCCCGGCAAAGCAGCTCGATCGCCAGGGCCCGTCACTGATCCGCACTCTGCGGCGCAATCCCGGCGTGACCACGCTTTCTCCCTGGGATCTGGGGGCGGTGCAGCGCCTTCGCCCGACGCCACGCGAGGCGATCGTGATCGCCGACTTCCACGTCGGCACCGAGGAGGCTGTCAACGAGACGGTCCCGGAACTGAACCAGATCCTCGCATCGACGATCGAGCCACCGGTTCGCTCGACCCAGACCGGCTACGCAACGCTCTCGCGGGCGATCCAGGACGACTCGATCGCCGCCACCAGGCGTGGCGAGCTGATCGCCCTGCCGATCCTGCTACTCGTCCTTCTGCTCGTCTTCCGCTCGCCGGTCGCAGCGGGGATACCGCTCGCCTTCGGCGCCGTGACCGTGATCGCCTCGCGCGGGCTGCTCTCGATCCTGACCAACTGGTTCAGCGTCGACGCCTTCGCCCTGGTCGTCTGCACGATGATGGGCCTGGCGCTCGGCGTCGACTACGCGCTGCTGATGGTGTCGCGCTTCCGCGAAGAGCTGACCAACGGCGCCACGCCCTACGATGCTGCCCGGGCGACCCGACGCACCGCCGGTCGCACTACCGTCTTTGCCGGCAGCACGCTGATGCTCTCGATGCTGGTGGCGTTCTTCATCGTCCCCGGCTCGCTGCTCGGTTCGCTTGCGGCGACGCTGCTGATCGTCGTCGCGCTCAGCGTCCTTGTCGCGGTCGTCGGCGGTCCGGCGGTCCTGATCCTGTGCGGCCCCAACGTCGATCGCTGGCGGATCGGGTCCGCGCCCGGCGAAGGCCGTTCGCGTCTGATGACGATCGTCAGCGCGGCGCTGCGGCGCCCGGCGCCCGTGGCGATCGCGATCGGGGTCGTGGTCCTGGCTCTGGCAGCGCCGGCAGTGGGGCTGAAGACCGGGCCGCCGAGCCAGACCCAGCTCGCTCACGACGACCCGATCAGGGAGGACTTCGAACTGATCGAGCGGGCGATCGGCCCGGGATACGACGCGCCGTTCGTGATCGTCGCCGGCACCGACCACGGCACCGTCACCGAACCCAGCCGGCTTGAGGCGCTGAGCCGCTGGCAGCACCGGATCGCCTCCCTTCCCGGCGTGCAGACGGTGGTCGGCCCCGTGCAGATCTCGCGGGCTGTGGCGCCGCTGCGACGGGTCGGCGCCCTGGTCGCCGGCGGCACCGAAACGGGCCCGCTGGCCCAGCTGGGGCGATTGGGCCGCAACCTTGGCCGCGCCGCGTCCGGAGTTGCCCTGCTGCGCAGCGGGATCTCGAAAGCGAGCTACGGCGCCGGTCTGCTTGCCGAGGGATCTGGCAAAGCCGCCAGCGGCGCCACGCTGCTTGCCTCCGGACTCGCGCAGGCCGCCACCGGCAGCGAAAGAGCGGTCAACGCTCTGGGGATCTTTGCCGACGGCACGCGTCGCCTGGCGGGCGCCCAGCACCGCGCCGGGATTGCCGGCCTGAACCTGAAGTTCGCCCTACAGAGCCTCGCTCCCAACCTGCGCCACAACGCGCTGAGCCGTTCCCGCCACCTGCGCAAGTCGCTCGAAGAGGACGCGCACCAGACGCTGCCCCGCTTGCAGGCCCCGGCGGCAGACGCCGAAGGGCAGCTGAAGACGGCGCTGCAACAGCTCGAAGGGATGACGACCGGCAAGACCGACCCTAACTTCGGGCCGGCGCTGGATGCGGTCCGCAACGCGCTCGCCGCGGTCAGTGGCACCAATCCGGCCAGCGGTGCCGCCTACGCCCCCGGCTACGCCGGGCTGCCGGCCGAGCTGACCGCGTTGCAGGCAAGGCTGGTCGAAGACGCCGAAGAATCGAAGCAGGTGACCGACTGGCTGGTCTCGGGAATCATCCTGATCAAGCGCCTCAGCAATGGCGCGACGCGGCTCTCCGATGGGCTGCAGAAACTGGAAGGCGCGGGCAAAAAGCTCGCCCACGGCTCCGCTCGCCTCGCCCGCGCTGCCGGTGGCCTCGAAAGCGGCGTTGCCCGCCTCGGTGCCGGCGCGACTGCCCTGGCAAGCGGCATCGCCCGCCTGCGCAACGGGGCGGAGTCGCTCGAAGAAAACCTCGCCAAGGGCTACAGTGCCTCCCTGCCCTTGCAGACGGGCGTGCGCCGCGCCACCGTCCAGGTGCTCTCGAACAGCGCCAGGCTGAACCGTCAGGCGCGACGCCTGCAGCGCGCCACGCCCGGCCTCTTCGACTCCGGCTACTTCGTCCTCTCCGCGCTCGACGGCGCCCGGCCTCGGGCGCGCGAGCGCACCGCGACCGCAATCGACCTGAGCGGCGGCGGCCAGGCGGCGGCGATCCTGGTGATCTCCCGCTTCACCTTCAACTCACCCGGCTCGATCGCCCTCAACAAGCGGCTCCAGGTCGAGGCCGACGACCTGGGCCGGGAAGCGGGCCTCGAAACCGGCGTCGCCGGGGGAGCCGCCCAGCTCAACGACTACAGCCACGTCACCCGGGAGCGGATCCCCTTCGTCGTCGCAGCGATCACCCTCGCCACCTTCCTCGTCCTCGTCCTCGTCCTTCGCGCCATTCCCCTGGCTGCGATCGCGGTCGGCCTCAACCTGGCGACCGTCGCCGTCGCCTTCGGCATCCTCACCCTGCTCTTCAACCTGCCCGAAGACTGGCCGCTCGGCGGGCGCAGCTACGTCGATGCGGTCGGGGCGACGGCGATCTTCGGCGTCGTCTTCGGTCTCTCGATCGACTATGCGGTCTTCCTCCTGGTGCGGATGCGGGAGAGCTATGACCGCGATGGCGACAACGCCGCCGCGATCGAGTTCGGCCTGGAACGAACCGCGCGGGTCATCACCGGCGCCGCGGCGATCATGATGGCGGTCTTCGTCGCCTTCGCCGGAGCGCCGATCGCGACCGTCAGCCAGCTCGGGGTCGGCCTGACTGTGGCGGTGCTGCTCGACGCGACCGTGGTCCGGATCGTCCTCCTGCCGGCGCTGATGCTGCTCCTCGGCGACAGGGTCTGGTGGCTGCCGCGGCGTCTTGAGCGCGTCTTGCCCAAGCTCAACGTCTAACCGGTCCGCGAACATGCCCAGATGCAGCGCGTTGACTTCGAGTTAAGCCAGGCAGGGACACATGCGTGGCGGCTGGTCGCTCGGATACGATTCGGCAGCTTGTTTTCCCGGTATGGAGGCGGGGGAACCGCAAGCGACGATCCGTGGCTGCTAATTCCTTAGGCGAGGAGAAAAGCCCGGCGCAAGCCCGGGGGGTCGCCCCAGCGCGAATTGCGGCCCTGGTGGCCCTGGCGGTCGTCGTCATCGCCCTCGCTGTCGTCCTCCTCGGCGGCGGTGGCGGGCACAAGTACAAGCTTGTCTTCCAGAACGCCGCCCAGCTCGTCCCCGACAACCAGGTGCTGATCGGTGGCCAGGCGGTCGGCTCGGTAGAAAGCATCAGCCTCACCGACGACAACCTGGCCGAGATCGAAGTCAGCGTCGACCAGGAGCTGCACGAGGGCTCGACCGCGGTGATCCGCGCCACCTCGCTCTCGGGCGTCGCCAACCACTACATCTCGATCAGCCCGGGGCCGAACAGCAGCCCGGCGCTCGACGACGGCGCGATCCTCGGCCTCGGCTCGACCACGACCGAGGTCGATCTCGACCAGTTCCTCAACACTTTCCCGACGCCGGTACGCCGCGCCCTGGGTCAGTTCGTGCGCGGCAGCGCCGAACAGTTCTCCAACCGGGGCAAGGACGCCAACCAGACCTTCAAGTACTTTGGTCCGGCACTGAACCGGACGTCCGCTTTCGCGCGTGAACTGAATGCAGATCAGGGCCTGCTCGAACGGTTCGTCGTCAGCTCCAGCAAGCTCTCCACCGCGGTCGCTCAGCGCGGCAGCGAGCTTTCGAGCGCGATCTCCAACGCCAGCACCGCCTTCGGCGCGATCGCGGCGAAGAACAAAGCCCTCGACCAGACGCTGCGGCTGCTGCCGCCGTTCATGCGCCAGAGCAACACCACCTTCGTCAACCTCCGCGCCGCCCTCGACGACCTCGACCCGCTGGTCGAAACGGCGAAGCCGGCGACCAAGAACCTGGCGCCCTTCCTGAGCGAATTGCGCCCGGTCCTCTCCAAAGCTGTGCCGGTCTTCAAGAACTTCCGCCTCAGCGTCAACCGCGAAGGCTTCGCCAACGACACCGCCGAAGCGCTCGGCTTCCTGCCGGCGGTGCACGAACGTTCGGCCACGGCCTTCCCGCACGCCGAACAGGCGATCGACGCCTTCCAACCGACGCTCAACTTCGCTCGCGCCTACACGCCGGACATCTTCAACGGCTTCGGCAAGCTCGGCCAGGTCACCGGCTACTACGACGGCAACGGCCACTACGCCCGTGCCCAGCTGGCTCTCAACCTGTTCCAGCGCAACAGCAGCAACGGCAAGCTGGAACCGATCAAACCCAGCGAACAGTTCAACGCCTTTGGCAGCTCCGCCGCCGTACGTCGGCCCTGTCCCGGTAGCGGAACCCAGTCCGCGCCCGACCACTCCAACCCCTACACCGAACCGCCCTTCGCCGGTTCCGGCGTAAGCCCATCCTCCGCCTGCGACCCGGCCGACGCGCCACCCGGACCATGAGGAAATGGCTACTCGCAGCCGGGCTGGTCGCCGCGATCGTGGTCGTCGTCGTGCTGATCTCCGGCGGCGGCGGGAACAGTGGCGGCTACGTCGTCCGCGGCATCTTCGACAGCGGTGGGTTCATGGTCTCGGGCGAGGAAGTGCGGGTCGCCGGCGCGACCGTCGGTGAAATCGAATCGGTCGGCGTGACGATGCCGGGCGAGGTCGACAGCTACAAGAACGGCAAGCCGCAGGCGGTGCCGGGCAAGGCCGTGATCGCGATGAAGATCGAAGACCCTGGTTTCCAGGACTTCCGCAGCGATGCCAGCTGCCTGATCCGGCCGCAGTCGCTGATCGGTGAGAAGTTCGTCGACTGCACGCCCACCCTGCCGCGTGCTCCGGGCTCCAAGCCGGCCCCCGAACTGAAACAGATCCCCGACGACAAGCCAGGCGCCGGCCAGTACCTGCTGCCGCTGGGGAACAACAGCACCAGCGTCGATCCGGACCTGATCAACAACATCAACCAGCTGACCTACGCGCAGCGCTTCCGCCTGATCCTCAACGAACTCGGCGCCGGCCTCGCCGGGCGCGGCGAAGACATCGAGGAAGCCGTCAAGCGCGCCAACCCGGTGCTGCGCGACGCCGACCGCGTCTTCGGCATCCTCAACGCGCAGCGCGACCAGCTGGCCCAGCTCTCCTCCGATTCGGAGGAAATCCTCGGCCCGCTCTCGCGCCGGCGCAGCAGCGTCGCCGGCTTCTTCGCCAACGCCGGCGCCGCCGCGCAGGCCAGCACCGAAAAGGGCCCCGCGCTGGAAGCCTCGCTGCAGAAGCTCCCCGCCTTCCTGCGTGAGCTGCGCCAGACGATGGGCAGCTTCGAATACTTCTCCAAGGCCGGCACGCCGGTGGCCGAATCGCTGGCCAAGGCCGCCCCCGCGCTGACCCAGGCGACCCGCGCCCTTACCCCCTTCTCGGCCGCCTCGACTGTCTCCCTGAAGTCGCTCGGCGCGAGCGGCGAGGTCGCCGGCCCGAAGATCCGCGCCGCCGATCCGGTTGTTTCGAAGATCCGCGACTTTGCTACCAGCGGCGCCGGCCCGACCACCGAACTGGCCCAGTTCCTGGTCAGCACCAGGAAGAACAAGGGCTTCGACGGCCTCGCCGACCTGATCTACAACAGCGCCGGGTCGACCAACGAATTCGACCAGTACGGTCACTTCACCCGCAGCCTCTTTGCGCTGACCAACTGCATCGACTATGTAACGGCGCCGACCAGCGGCTGCTCGGCGAACTTCAACGGACCGGGTTCTAGTGAAGAAGAAGCGGCATCGTCCTCCGATGCGCTTGCGCTGTATAGACGGATGCAGGAAAGCCTTGGCGGTCAGACCGGCGGTACGTCCGCGGGCGCAACGTCCTCTGTATCGCCTACCCCGGTCCCGCCGGCATCCACCCGGAAAGCCCCAAGCCTCGACGAAAGCAAACAGCTCGGCGCCAAGGCGAAGCCCGCCGCTCCTCAACGTGCCCTCCTCGACTACCTCCTGGGACCATGAGGAATCGCGGCGGCATACAGGGAGTCGCGAGCAACCCGGTGATCGTCGGCGCGGTCACCGTCCTGGTCGTGATCGTCGCCGTCTTCCTCGCCTACAACGCCAACAACGGCCTTCCCTTCGTCTCCACCTACAACCTCAAGGCCCGTGTGCCCAACGCCAACGCGCTGGTCAAAGGCAACGAGGTGCGGATCGGCGGCTCGCGGGTCGGCGTGGTCAAGGAAGTCAAGCCGGTGCAGATCGGCAACGGCGCGATCGCCGCCGAACTCGACCTCAGCCTCGACAAGGGCGCCGAACCGATTCCGGCCAACTCGACGATGATCATCCGCCCCAAATCCCCGCTCGGCCTCAAGTACCTCCAGATCGTCCCCGGCGACTCCCGCAAGGGCCTGGCGGCGGGCGAAACCATCCCACTCTCCGCCGCCCGGCCCGAACCGGTCGACATCGACCAGTTCTTCGACATGTTCGACGAGAAAACCCGCACCGCGATCCAGCGCACCAACGCCGGCTTCGGCAACGCCTTCGCCGGCCGTGGTCCGCAGATCAACGCCGCCTTCGGCGCCCTGCGCAGCCTCGCCGAACACGGCCAGCCCGTACTGCGTTCGCTGGTCGAACCGAGCACCAACTTCGGCGGCTTCTGGGAAGCGCTCGAGGACCTCTCGGCCACGGTAGCCCCGGTCGCCGAGCAGCAGGCGAGCATGTTCGTCGCCCTCGATCGCACCTTCGCCGCCTTCGCCCGTGTCTCGCGGCCGTTCATCCAGGAAACGATCGTCAAAGGGCCGCCGACCCTGGAAGCGGTGACCGCCGACCTGCCGGCGCTGCGGCCCTTCTTCCGCGATTCGGGCCGCTTCTTCACCGCGCTCGAGCCCGGCGCCCGCGCTCTGGGCAAAACCTCGCCGACGATCAACGCCGCCCTGCGTGCCGGCATCCCCGCTCTCAACCGCTCGCCGGCGCTCTACGCGCAGCTGAACCCGACGGCCGAAGCGCTGCTCGACTTCCAGGGCGAGGCGGGCGTCTTCAACGGGCTCGAACTGCTCACCGACACCAACGAAGTGCTCGCCCCGACGATCAAGTACATCGCCCCCGCCCAGACCACCTGCAATTACCTCAGCCTCGTCTTCAACAACCTCGCCGACGCCTTCAGCGAATCGAACGGCAATGGCAACTGGCTCTCCGTGCTCTCCTTCGAGGCGCCAGATGGACCGAACGCCGAGTCGGCGCCCTCCTCGGCGCCCGCCAACGGCCCGGAAAAGAAGAACCACCTCCATTTCAACCCGTATCCCAAAACCGGCCAGGACGGGACCTGCGAAGCCGGCAACGAGCGCTACGCCTCAGGCAAGACCGTGATCGGCCACTCGCCTGAACTCTGGGGCACGGCGACGAGGGGGGGCGAAGGCTGATGGGACGCCTGCCGGAGCGCGACACCAGGGTCGGGGCCACCGACAGCCGCTTCAAGTGGCGGCCGAGCAACGCCGCGATCGCCGTGATCTTCATCCTCGTCTTCACCGTCGGCCCCTACCTGGCCTTCACCAAGCACGTGCCCTTCACCGGCTACGGCTACACGCTCAACGCCACCTTCTCCAACGGCGTCAACATCTCGACCAACTCGCCGGTGCGGATCGCCGGGGTGGACGTCGGCAAAGTGATCGAAGTCGGCCGCGACGGCGACAACACCAAGGTCACCTTCACCGTCGACGGCAAGGGCCGGCCGATCCACGACGACGCCTTCGCCGATATCCGCCCGCGGATCTTCCTCGAGGGCAACTTCTTCGTCGACCTCGACCCTGGCAGTCCCAGCGTGCCGGAGATGGACAGCGGCGCGACGATCCCGGTCAGTCATACCTCGACCGGCGTCCAGCTCGACGAGATCCTCACCGCGCTGCAGTCCCCCGTGCGCGCCGACCTCAGCCGCCTGCTGGAGAGTTTTGGCACCGCGCTCAACCGCAAGCCGACCACTGCTGAAGACGCGACCCAGCTGCCCGAGGCGAAGGGCAAGACCGGCGCCGAAGGCCTCAACGGCGCCTTCAAATACGGCGGCGATGCCGGTCGCTACAGCGCCCAGGTCACCAACGCCCTCCTCGGCACCAGCCCCGGTGACCTCTCCCGCCTGGTGGCCGGCACCGGGCGGGCTTTCGGCGCGCTCGCCAGGCACGAGGCCGACCTGCAGGGCCTGATCGTCAACTTCAATACCTTCACCGGCGCGCTCGCCGCCCAGTCGAAGAACCTTTCGACGACGGTGGAACGGCTGGCGCCGACGCTGCGGATCGGTCGCAAGGCTCTGGCCAGCCTCAATAGCTCGCTGCCGCCGCTGCGCGCCTGGGCGATCGAGTTCCGTCCCGCGGTCGCCGAGCTGCCCGCGCTGATCTCCGCGGCGAAACCGTGGATCGCCCAGGCCAGGCCGCTGCTCTCCGGTAAGGAGGCCGGCGGCGTCGCCAGGCTGCTGCAGGAATCGTCGCCTGGGCTTGCCGGCGCGGCGCAGGCGGGTAAATCGAACACGCTGCCACAGAGCAACCGCATCAGTCTCTGCACCAGCAAAGTTTTCGTGCCGACCGGCAACGAGACGATCGAAGACCGCTTCCAGACCGGCCCCAACTACCGCGAGTTCTTCTACTACCTCGCCAACTTCGCCGGCTGGGGTCAGAACTTCGACGGCAACGGGCCTTACCTGCGGGCACAGCCGGGCGGCGGCGGCACCCTGGTCAAACAGGAAAACCCCTCGGGCAACCTCAGTACCGACAAACAGGACTGGGCGAACGTGGCTGCGGCCCCTGAAGGGGTGCAGCCGCAACTGGGCGGGCGTCCACCGAAGAACCCCGAAGTGCGCTGCTCGACCCAGCCCGTCCCCGACGTAAACGGCAAGCTCGGCCAGGTCGGCCCGCCCAGCCTGACGGCGGTGACCCGCCCATGAGCGAGCGGGAGCCCAAAGTGAGCCGCCTGCGCCACTTCCGCGCTTCGCTCTCGCGGCAGGCGCGCGGCCGCGGTAAAGACTCGATCGCGATTGTCATCCTGACCCTGCTCGCGATCGTGATGACGCTCTGGATCTTCACCCAGCAGAAAGCCTCGCTGCCCTCGTGGGCGCCCTTCGTCGGCGAAGACTTCGTCCACCTCAGCGCCGACTTCAGCGACGCTCAAGCAGTCACCCCGGGCCAGGGCCAGGCGGTGGTGATCGCCGGCATCCAGGTCGGCAAGATCTCCTCGGTCGACCTCGAAGACGGCCACGCCGTGATCGGCATGGACATCGAGCCCAAGTACCTGAAGCTGATCCATCCCAATGCCAGCCTGCTGCTGCGGCCGAAAACCAACCTCAACGACATGACCGTCGAGATCGAACCGGGTAGCGGCAGCGAGCACGTCGAAAGCGGCTACCGCTTCCCGCTCTCGCGTACCGAACCGAGCATCCAGTTCGAAGCGTTCCTCTCGACCCTCGACACGGACACGCAACAGTACCTGCAGCTGCTCGTAGCCGGTGGCGCCCAGGGCATCGGCGGCCGCGGTCGCCAGCTCTCGGGCGCCTTCCGCCGCCTCCAGCCCTTCTCCCACTACATCGCCGACCTCAACCGGGCCGTCGCCCAGCGTCGCGTCGCGCTGGCCCGGGTGATCCACGACTTCGGCCTCTTGACGACCGAACTGGGCCGGCACGACTCCGAGCTCGAACGCTTCGTCAGCGCCTCCAAGGGCGCCCTCGGCAACTTCGCCAACCAGCAGCAGGCGATCCAGGAATCGCTGGTCGAGTTCCCCTCCACCCTCACCGCCCTGCGCTCGGCGCTGGCCAGCTCCGACCGGTTCTCGACCGCGGCCCGCCCGGCGCTGCTCGGCCTGATCCCGCAGGCGCAGGCCTCGGTGCCCGCCTTTAAGGCCAACGAGCAGCTCTTCAGGCAGACGACGGCGCCGATCCGCGACCAGATTCGTCCCTTCACCCGCCAGGTCCGTCCCGTGCTCACCCACCTCAACGAAGGCGCCTCGGATCTCAACACGTCGGTGAGCAACTTCGGCACCTCGCTGGGCGCGATCAACAGCCTCCTCAACGAGCTTGCCTACAAGCCGAAGGACAGCAGGCAGAGCTTCCTCTTCTACCTGCCCTGGCTCAACCACAACATCAACGCGACCTTCAACCTGGCCGATGCGGGCGGGCCGATCGCTCGCAGCGTCTTGATGCTCTCCTGCAACGGCTCCTACCTCGGCTATGGCCTGATCCCGCAGAAGCCTTACCTGCGGACCCTGACGCAGGGGACGCGAATCCCCACGCCCGAAGAAATCCCCGCCGAAACCCCCTCCGGACACTGCGAATTCAGCGAAGAATGAGCAAGCGAGCCCCCAGCACCGCGCAACTCCTCGTCATCGCCGGCTTCGCCCTGTCGTGCTTCGGCATCCTGCTCTTTCTCTGGATCACCTTCGGCGGGCCGACGCCGTTCAAGGCGAAGCCCTACGAGATCAAGGTCCCCTTCAATGAGGCGACCCAACTCGCCCAGCAGTCCGACGTGCGGATCTCCGGCGTCTCGGTCGGCAAAGTTCAGAACATCGAAGAGTCGCCTGACGGCCAGCAGGCCGAGGCGACGATCGACATCGAAGACAAGTACGCCCCGCTCCCGCGCGGCACGCGGGCGATCCTCCGCACCAAGACCCTGCTCGGCGAGACCTATGTCGAACTGACCCCGGGCAACACCCACGGCCCCCACCTGCCCGACGGGGGCACGCTTTCCAGCGCCAACGTCGCCGAATCGGCCCAGCTCGACGAGATCTTCCGCACCTTCAACCCGCGCACCCGCGCCGCCTTCCAGGAATGGATGCAGGAAGGCGCCGTCTCAATTTCCGGCCAGGGCCAGTCCTTCTCCAACGCCCTGGCCGAGCTCGATCCGTTCTTCACCGAATTCGACAAGGTCTTCCGCGTGCTCGACACCCAGCGGGTCGCGGTCAAGCAGCTGTTCAGCAATGGCACCGTCGCCCTCAACGCCTTGCGCGGTCGCCAGGGTGAGCTTGCCGGTCTGATCCGCAACTCCAATGCCGTCTTCAGTACGACTGCCGCCCGTGACCGCGACATCGAAGCGCTGTTCCGCGCCTTCCCGACCTTCGAGGATGAACAGCGGCTGACCTTCAACCGGCTCAAAGAGTTCGCCCTCAACTCCGATCCTCTCTTCCGCCAGCTGGTCCCCGCGGCAAAGCAGCTCTCGCCGACCCTTGTCGCCTTCTCGAACTTTGCGCCGCAGGCGAAGGGCTTCTTCGAAGGGCTGGAAACGGTCATCGACCGCGCCCCCAGCGGCTTCCCCGCCCTGCGCAAGTTCCTCCGTGGCGACTTCCCCGTCCTCCTGCGGGCGCTCGATCCCTTCCTGCGCAATCTCAACCCGATCCTCACTGGCCTTGGTCTCTACAAAAACGAGGTCAGTGGCCTGTTGGGGAATGTCGCAGCGGCGACCAACGGGGTCCACCTCAACACCCAGGGGGAACAGGTCCACGTTCTGCGAGCGCTCGGCCCGCTCGGCCCCGAAACGCTGGCGGCCTATCCCAACCGCACCACCACCAACCGCAACAACGCATATAGCCAGCCAGGCGCCTACGGCCGCCTGGCCAAGGGCCTGCTCAACTTCGATACTCGCCAGTGCAGCTCAGGAATTACGGCGTCCCTCGACTCCAACACGCCCAACGAAAAAGCGTTCAACGAAAGGACCGGGGGTGACGTCGCCAAAGCGACGGACTTCTTCAACCGGTTGAAGCACTATGCCTTCGCCGAACAGCAAAGCTCCTCGAGCATCCTGGCACCCGGCTGCGAACCGCAGGCGCCCTTCCAGCCGATCTACGGCAGCGGCCCGGCGACCAGCTACCAGCACACCTTCGAACAGGGCGAATAGAGCCCGGAGGGTTACCCGTACGGCGTGCAGGGAACCGTTTGACTGCCCTTCAGGCCCGTCGCCGCCGCGACACCGGGCGTGTGCGCTTCATTCTCGAATAGGAGCTCAGGGAAGTTGATCTTGAAGACCCCGTCCGGGCACTTGGCCTCGAAGTAGCCGACCTTCTTGCCCTCGTAGGAGTAGGTCTTCCCGAGCTTGAAGTTGAAGCCGATCAGGGAGCCGCTGCCGCCGGCGATGACTGGGACTTTCGCGACTGCGTGGATTCCGCTGCCCTTCCTCGTAATCGTGACCGTGGTGACGATGGCCGTCGGCGCCGGCACGGAGATGAAGGTGTGGATCAGCAGCGTGACCTCGCCGCCCTTTTCGCCTCCGTTGATGACGAGCAGCGGACTCGTGACCTTGATCGGTTCCTGTTCGGGGAAGGCGATCTCGAACTGTGCTTCCCCTCTGCCGATGAGGGCACCGGGGCAAGTCTTTTCTATCTTGCTTCTCCCGCCATCTGGTTCGCGTATGTCGTAGTGGGGGCCTGAGAGACAGACTGGAAGCCTTTTGACACGGACCCCGATGTCCTTATCGATATCGACGACGGCTTCGCGGAGAGCGGAAGGATGGGTGCCGTCGGTGGTCGCGATTCTGCCGAATACGTTTGCGTTGACCGGTACATAGTCGTTCCTTGGCAGCTTTCCAGGCGAGACGGTGCCGCCAAAGGTCGCGACTAGCTCCCGAGGACCAGGGCAAGAGCTGAGCGTGCAACTCACCGTGTTCGCGTCGGTAGCCGTGACCAGGATGGCGGCGACCATCGCCAGTACCAAGATCAGACCCCTACGCATCCCTGCATCCTAGGGGCCCAATCCAGCAAAGAAAAGGGGCGACCTCTCGGCCGCCCTTTCTGGCTTTCGTCCTGGGACGAAGCCCCTATATGTCTGTGTGACTAGCCCTTCGGCGTGCAGGGAACCGCTATGCCGCCCTTGAGAGTCGTCGTGGCGCCGACGCCCGCCTGATGCGATTCGTTTTTGAACGTCGCACTTGGGACGTTTACCTTGAAGACGCCGTCCGGGCATTTGGCTTCGAAGTAGCCGACCTTCTTGCCCTTGTAGGTGTAGGTCTTCCCCAGCTTGAAGCTGAAGTCGAGCGCCGAGCCGCTGCCGCCGGCGATGACCGGGATTTTCGCGACCGAATGGAGCCCACTGCCCTTCCGCGTGATCGTGACCGTGGTGACGATCGCCGTCGGCGCCGGCACGGTGATGAAGGTGTGGATCAGCAGCGTGACCTTGCCACCCTTTTCGCCGCCGTTGAAGACGAGCAACGGGCTCGGGACCTGGATCGGTTTTTGTTCGGGGAAGGCGATCTCCGCGTCTGCGGTGCCTTCGCCGAGGATCGTGCTACCGCAGGCCCTTTTCGCGGCCTTGGTGTCACGCGCCTCGAGCTGGCCCGCTTTGCAGACCGGGTAGCCCTTGACGTTGACTTTTACGTCCTTGTCGATGTCGACGACCGCTTCGCGGAAGGCGGAAGGATGGGTGCCGTCGCTGGTTTTGATTTTGCCGAAGATGTTCGTCGTCACCGGCGTGTACTTGGTCTTCGACAACGCCTTCGGCGAGGTGCTGCCACCAAAGGTCACAATCAGGTTGCCTGCCCGCAGCGTGGTGCTAACCGCGCTCGCGACGGCCGCTACGCCCAGCGACAGCACTGCTGCCAGGGCGAGTGCCAACATCAAGTTTCTACGCATGCTCTTCTCTCTCCTTTTGGCCCTGCCCGTCTGAGCGCAAGCCGGTTTGAAGCACGATTCGATGCCTCCGCTGGCAAAACTACCAGCCCTGGCCATTTCTTAAACCCACGCATTCGGGCAAAAGAGCGGCCTTGCAGCCGATGGTCAGTCCTCGAGCATCGAGAGCCGCACCCGCTCACGCTCCTCCGCGGCCCCCTCGGGCCCCAGGAACGGCAGCGTGATCCAGAACATCAGGTCAGGAAGGCGGCTGGGAAGGCGGGCGGAAGCTCCGTGGAGGATCTCGCTGTAGAGCAGCTCGTTGATCCCGCCGGCGAGCGAGAGCGAGGTGATGCCAGGCAGCTCGACCGACGTCTCGGCCCTGCCGGCATCGAGAAACCCTGTGAACTGGCGCAGGGCGGCGTCACGGCGGGCAAGCGCCTTCGGCCCCGCGGCCAGCACCTCGACGATCGCGAAACGGCCCTCGTCGGGGTGCTCGGCGAGGTGTTTGAGCAGCTCTGCCATGCCAGCCGCTACGCGCTCGGCCCAGGGCGAGCCGGGCTTCGACTCGAATCCCCGCGCCGTGTCGCCGAGCAGGTTGCCGAGCAGGACGTCGTAGGCGGCGAGGAAGCAGTCCTCCTTGCTGGCGAACAGCTCGTAAAAGGTCTTTCTCGACACGCCGGCGACGCCGATCACGTCGACCACGCGCGTTTCTGGGTAGCCACGCTCGGCGACGACCTCGATCATCGCCTGCAGAATCCGCCGCTGCTGGGACTCCGTCACCGCCTCCCGCGGTAGCCCGTGACGGCCCCGGGGCAGCCGCTCGTTCAGCTTAGCGGTGCGTCTACCGGAAGCCACACCACGACTTTAAAGCACCCCTGGTTCTCCGCCAATCCAAATCACCTGGTCGCGGCTCGGACCGACGCCGACCAGGCGGATCGGGACGTCGACGAAATCGGCGATGAAGTCGAGATAGGCCCGCGCCTGGGGCGGCAGGTCGGCCCCGCTCCGGCAGGCGGTCAGGTCGGCATCGAAGCCGGGCAGCTCCTCGTACTCGGGCTCGGCCGAGTGGAGGATCGACTGGTGGTAGGGGAAGGTCTCGAAGACCGCCCCCTCGCGCGAGCGGTAGCGCACCGCGACCTTCAGTGGGCCGATCCCGCTGAGGACGTCGAGCTTGGTGATCGTCAGCGCGCTCATCCGGTTGAGCCGCACCGCGTAGCGCAGGGCGACCAGGTCCATCCAGCCGCAGCGCCGCTCACGCCCCGTAGTCGTCCCGTACTCGTGGCCGCGCTCGAGCATGTGCCGCCCCGCCGCGTCGTCGAGCTCAGTTGGGAAAGGTCCGGCGCCGACCCGCGTCGCGTAGGCCTTGGCAACCCCCCAGACCTCGTCGATGTCGGCCGGCCCGATGCCTGCTCCGATGGTCGCGGCGCCGGCGATCGGGTTGGAGGAGGTGACGAAGGGATAGGTGCCGTGGTCGAGGTCGAGCAGGGTCGCCTGAGCACCCTCGAAGAGAACCGTGCGGCCGTTGTCGAGCTCTTCCCAGCAGAGGCGCGCGGTGTCGGCGATGTGGGGCTCGAGCCGGTGGCCGTAGGCGGTGAACTCCTCGGTCATCGCGTGCAGGTCGAGGCGGGGATCGGGCGCCGCGGCGACCGATTGGTCGGCGCCCTCGCGGGCGCCCTCGCCGGCCTCCTTGCGCAGCTTGCGGCGCTGCACCGATAGCTCGCGCAGCGCCTGCTGCTTGGGCTCGAGCGCCGCCATGATCTTCTTGCGCAGGATCTTCTCGTCGAGCAGATCCTGGACGCGGATGCCGAGCCGCAGCGCCTTGTCGGCGTAGCAGGGGCCGATGCCGCGCCGCGTGGTGCCGATCGAGAGCTTGCCCAGTTTCACCTCGCCCGCCGTGTCGAGCAGCACGTGGTAGGGCATGATCAGGTGGGCGTTGGCGGAGATCCGCAGGTTGCCGACGTCGATGCCGCGACGCTTCAGCCCGTCGATCTCGCCGAGCAGGATGGCGGGATCGAGCACGACCCCGTTGCCGATCGCACAGATCTTATCCGGGTAGAGGATTCCGGAGGGGATCAGGTGGAACTTGAACTCCTCGCCGTCGCGGACGATCGTGTGGCCGGCGTTGTTGCCGCCCTGGAAGCGCACGATCGCGCTGGCACGGTCGGCGAGCAGGTCGACGACCTTGCCCTTCCCCTCATCGCCCCACTGGGCGCCGACTATGACGATTCCCGGCATGCCGCCGGGGATTGTGCCTGGTTCCGAGGCCGCACGCGGCACTGCGCATATCTGCGTCCTCGGTCGCTCGCGTGCAGAGCACGCCACGCTCCCTGCGTCCTTGATCTGCTTGGCCGCGCGCGGCCTCGGCCACTATGCGGCTTTGCCGTAACGCCGATCATCGCCGAACAGCGGAATCTCGTCGCACATCTGGCTCAGCCGCGAGACGGTCCTCCGGCCGATTTGCTCCTCGAGCTCGTCGTGAGGGAGGTTGGTGGTGATCAGCACCGACCGCTCGCTTTCGTAGCGCTCGTTGATCAGCGCATACAACTGCTCCAAGACCCAGTCCGAGCGTTTCTCAGCCCCGAGATCGTCGATGTGCAGGAGATCCACCGCGGTCAGGCGCTCGAAGAATGCGAGGTAGGAGTCTCCGCCCGGTTCGGCGTCGTAAGTCTGGCGGATCCGCGCGAGTAGCTTCGGCAGGGAATAGATCGCAACGGATCGCCCCGTCGCCAGCGCGGCCTTGGAGATCAACATCGCGAGGGTCGTCTTGCCGGTTCCGGTATCGCCGAACAGCCAAAGGCCCTGGCCTGAATCGAGATGATCCTCCAGGTCGTCGATGAAGCGGCACACGTCGTTCACGGCGCCCTTGGTCGCCAGGTCGCGCGCCATGTCGCTCACGGGCGGACGGTCGAGAGAGACTCCGCGATAACGCGGCGGTATCACCGACGCCACTCCCTTGCTTCGCCCCCGCTTCAGCCGCGGCGCACGGCACTCGCAGGCTCGGGCGACGTCTTCGGGCCCGAGGATCCAACCGGAGCCGTCGCAGGCACCGAGCGGGCAGGCCTGCTGGGCGAAGGGTTCGCTGCGGGGGATCGCAGGCATCAGAACTCCGGCCCCGCGCCGGCGGCTTCCTCGAGCGGCGGGCCTTCTCCCGCCGGCTGCTCGACCGGCCGCTCGTGGCCGGAGAAGTCGGCGAATTTGGGGAAGCGGTCGAGGAAGACCAGTTTCGGCGAGCCGATCGGCCCGTTCCTGTGCTTGGCGATGATCACGTCGGCCAGCCCGTCGGGCTCGTCTTCGGGATCGCGGTAGTAGTCCTCGCGGAAGAGGAAGGCGACCAGGTCCGCGTCCTGCTCGATCGATCCCGACTCGCGCAGGTCCGACAGCATCGGCTTCGGCGGGTGGCGTTGCTCGGGTGCGCGGGAGAGCTGGGAGATCGCCAGCACCGGCACCTCGAGCTCGCGGGCGAGGATCTTCAGGCCGCGGCTCATCTGGCCGACCTGCTCGACCCGGTTGGCGCGCAGGTCGTCGGCCCGCATCAACTGCAGGTAGTCGACGATCACCAGGCCGAGCCCGCCCTGCTCCTGCGTCTGCGCGTGCAGCCGCCGTGCCTTCGCCCGCAGGTCGAGTAGACCCAGGTCGGAGGAGTCGTCGAACCAGAGCGGCGCCTCCTCCAGCTCGTTGCAGGCGCGCACCACCTTTGGCCAGTCTTTCTGCGCGACCTGTCCCTTGCGCAGCTTGTCCCCAGAGATCCGCGCCCGGCAGGCGATGAAGCGCTGGGCCAGCTCCACCTCCGACATCTCGAGGGAGAAGAAGGCGACCGGCATCCCCCGCTTTACCGCCACGTTCTCGGCGATGTTGGCGACGATCGCGCTCTTGCCCATGGCCGGCCGCGCGGCGACGATGATCAGGTTGCCGGGCTGGAAGCCGCCGGTAATCGCGTCGATATCGCGGAAGCCGGACGGGGTGCCGGTCAGCTCAAGCTCGCCGGTCGAGAGCTTCTCCAGCCGGTCGACCTCGTCGTGGAGGATCTCCGAGAGCTGGCGGAAGTCGCTCGCCTGCTCTTTGTGGGCGACTTCGAAGAGCAGCCTCTCGGCTCGCTCGGAGAGCTCGCGCGGTTCGCCCTCGCGTTCGTGGACCCAGCCCTGGATCTCCTGGCCGGCACCGAGCAGCCGCCGCAGCAGCGAGTTCTGCTGGACGATCTCGGCGTAGTGCTTGGCGTTGCCGGCGGCCGGCACCTTGGCCGCCAGCTCGGAGACGTAGTGCTTCCCCCCCGCCTCCTCGATCTCGTTGCGCTGGACCAGCGCCTCGCTGACGCTGAGCTCGTCGACCGGCTTGGAGGCGGCGTAGAGGTCGCGAGCGGCGCGGAAGATCGCCGCGTGCTTCTCCAGGTAGAAGTCCTCGCCGTTGAGCTTGACCTCGTCGATGACGCGGCTCAGCGCCGGCTCGGCAACCAGCATCGACCCGAGCACCGATTCCTCGGCCTCGATGTTCTGGGGCGGAACGTGGGTTGCGGAAGGCTGCGGCATCTACGTCTAGTTAAGGGGCAGGGGCGGCGGATTCGCCCCTGCTGCCAAGCAAACCAGAGCCGCCGCCATCCCACGAGCGGTCTCCCTGCAACCACCGGGGAAAGAAATTCCGGGCGCTTGGCTGAAAGTTGCGACAGTGCCGAGGCAGAAGATTTTGAATCGGCGCGCCACTCGCGACGCCGCAACGTTTACGGTGCAACAATGGAGGCGATGAGAGAGAGCTGGACCGACGACCGGATGGACGACCTCAACGGGAAGGTCGATGCTTTGCATCTTGAGATGCGAACCGAGTTCAAAGCGGTCCGCGGCGAGATGAAGGAAGAATTCGGGGCGGTCCGGACTGAGATGAAGGAAGAATTCGGGGCGGTCCGGACTGAGATGAAGGAAGAATTCGGGGCGGTCCGCGGCGAGATGAGAGCGGGGTTCGACAAGCTCGAGAAGCGCTTCCAGAGCATGGACCAGCGCTTGCTCGATACCTACCGGATGATGTTTGGGTTCTGTGGTCTGTTGCTGGCTGCCCTGATCGGGCTCCTGGCTACGCAGATCTAGAACTCGGCCGGTGGAATCTCGCCTGCGGCCTCCTTCTGTCGCTCGCCACGGCGCAGCATTCGCTGAGTGAGGATCGCGATGCTGAGGATCGCCGTCGCTCCGAGGCTGAGCTGGACGCTTAGCAGGCCCTCGCGGGTCCAGTAGACGTCCCGCAGGTCGAGCAGCAGCGCCGCCTCGTCGAAGGTCAGGCCCATGCCGGCACCCATCGCGATTGCGAGGCGGTCTTCCTGAGCCTCGTCGTCGGTCAGCAGCGCCGCGGTGCCGGAGCCGAAGGCGAGCAGGATCCCGGGGACGAAGTGGTGAATGTGACGGCCACCGACGCTTACCTCGCGGAAGGGCCACCACTGGTCGCGAATGCCCCAGGTCGACACCCGCACCAGCGCGAAGGCACCGAGGAAGCCGGCAAGGACGTTGAACAGCACCGTCTCGCTGCGAGGGGTTGCTGCATAGCCACTCACTGCGACGCCGACCGTGTCCAGGGCCGCCGCTGGCGCCGCTTCGACCAGCAGCTCGCCGTTTTCGCGCTCATGCGTGCGGCGCCGCAGCAGGCGCCCGAACTGACCTACGAGGACCGTCCCGGTGCCGCCGAGAGCGACTGCCGCCAAGCCGACCGTTGCCCGCTCGGACCTTGCCCAGCCAAACCGCGTTCGTGCCTTGGCGCGGCGGGTCAGGCGAGTTGGAAAGCGCTGCGAGGCCACCCGGCGGAGCCTAACGCCGCGAAGCCCAGCGCTCTTAGCTCTCCTCGGCGACGATCGTCTTCACCGAGGCGACCGTGCCGTCGGCGAGCTCGATCTCGACCATGTGGGTGCCGATCTCGCGGATCGGCTGCTCGAGGCGGACTTTACGACGGTCGATGCGCAGATCGCGTGCCTCGCGGATCGCATCGACGATCTCCTTGGCGCCGACGGAGCCGAACAGCTTGCCGCCGTCGTCCGCTCGCTGGTGGATCGTCAGCACGGTCTTGGAAAGCAGCGAGGCCGCCTGCTCTTCCCGCTCGGCGCGCAGCCGCTCGGCCTTTTCGGTTGCCGCCTGGCGCTGTTGCGCCTGCTCAAGGGCCCCTGGCGTGGCCGGCGCGGCGAGCTTGCGCGGGATCAGGTAGTTGCGGAGGTAGCCGGGCGAGACGTCGATCGGTTCGCCGCGCTGCCCGAGGCTCTCGACGTCCTCGAGGAGGATCGCCTGTGCCATCAGCGCTCTCCGACGTAGGGCAGCAGGGCGATCTCTCGCGCCCGCTTCACCGCCACCGAGAGCTGCCGCTGATGCTTGCGCGAAAGCCCGGTTACCCGCCGCCCGCGCGTCTTCCCCTTGTCGGAGAGGAAGCGCCGCAGCAGGTTGAGGTCCTTGTAGTCGACCGCCTCGGAATTGATCCGCGTGTATTTGCGCGGCCTGACACGATCTGCACCACGCCGCCCGCGGCGAGGTGCGTCACCACTGTTTTCTCTAGCTCGGGCCATAAGCGAACGGGGATGCTACAGACACTGGACTGACGAGGTCCGGGCGTTGCCAGGCAAGGACGCAGGGAGCGCGGCGTGCTCTGCACGCGAGCGACCGAGGACGCCGCATGGCAACGCCCGGGGCCCTCAGAACGGAATGTCGTCGTCGCTGCCGCCACCAGCCCCTGCCGGGGCGGCATCGAAGTCGCTGGGATCGGCCGGCGTGTCGCTCTGGGGGGTGAAGCCACCGCCGTTGCCGTTGCCGCCCCCCGCTCCGCCGTCACGCGAGCCGAGGAACTGGACGGAGTTGGCGACGATCTGCACTGCCTGTCGTTTGCCACCGCCGTCTTTGGCCTCCCACTCGCGCCAGTCGAGGCGACCTTCCACTGCCACCGGACGGCCCTTGGAGAGGTAGTTGGCGCAGTTCTCACCCTGCGCTCCCCAGACGGTCACGTTGAAGTAGTTGGGCTTGTCGACCCATTCGCCGGTGGAGCCGTCCTTGCGGCGGCTGTTGACCGCCACTCGCAGCTCGCAGACCGCCGTCCCGCCGCCGGTATGGCGCAGTTCGGGATCCTGGGTCAGGTTCCCGGTGATGACCACCACGTTGATGTTCGAAGCCGCCACGGCTCTCACTCCTCAAGATCGTTTATCGAGATACCAGTCTAAGAGTGCGGGCGGCGCAACTCTCCCCCTCGAAGCCGGAATCTGCGCGAAAAGAGGAACTAAGCGGCGGAGTCGCCGGGCTTGGCCTCGGCGTCCTCGGCCGGCGCCTCTGGAGCCTCAGGCTCGGCGGCGGGCTCAGGGGCCTCGGCTGCCGCCTCGGGCGTCTCAGCAACGGGCTCTGCCTCGGCAGGGGGCTCGGCAACAGCGGCCGGAGCGGCCGCTTCGGGAGCAGCGACCTCGGCCTCGCTGTCCGCGGGGGCGGCCTGCGGTGCGCCCTGAGAAGGGCGCTCGCGCGATGCCGCGGGACCTGGTGCGCTGGTCGCGGGCGGCACAACTACGGGCGTATCGGCGTCGACTTTGAAGACCCGGAAGCGCAGCACGCCGTCGGCGATCTTCAAGTTGTGGTCGAGCTGCTCGAGCAGCTCGGTCGGCGCCTCGAAGCGGAACCAGCGATAGTCGGCCTCGTTGCGCCGGTCGATTTCGTAAGCCATCTTGCGCAGGCCCCAGACGTTCTCGTGCTTCAGCGTCCCCGTGGCCTCGATCTGGCTCTTCGCCTCGTTGGCGGCAGCGTCGCGCGCCGCGGCATCCTGCCCCGGGTCCAGCATCAGAACCAGCTCGTATTCGCGCGGTGCGGCCAAAACGGCGTCGGACTATAGCTAGCGGGGCGCAAACTCCATGGACCCGTCGTCTGGAGCCGCGGGAGCGGGGGCAGGTGGGGCGGCTTCTGGAGCGGGTGGAGGGGCGGCAGGGACGGGGGTTTCGGCGGGCGGGTCCTGTCGCGGAGCGGGGGTGCCCGGGCGGAGCTGGGTTTTTCGCCTCGGCGGTACCTGCCGTCCGAGATTGCGGTTGGGGCGAAAAACAGGACGCCGCCCCACCCGGGCACCCCCATCCGACACCACCCGCCCGAGACGCCTCTTCGGCCGACGCTCTTTCAGCTTGGGCGTAGCCACGACCCGAGGTAAGCCCACGTCAGCTGGCAAGGGTTCGGGAGCTGGCGGCTCTAGAAGAGCTGGGACAAGCTGCAGCGCAACGAAGCCCGCAAGCACCACGGCAGCCCCCTTAGCCGCAAGCTGCCAGCGAACACGCAATCCCATGCAGCCACTAAGTCCCCAGCTCAAGGACTTCTCCCCCAGAAGCTATGGAGAGAGGGGCCGGGAGTGGTCTTGATGGAGCCTCGCGAAGCGGCTCCGCAGAGTGTCTATCAGCCGCGAAGCGGCACCAAATCAATCCCGCCGCAGGCGGGATTTGGGTTCCAGCGAGACCACTCCCGGCCCCTCACGCAACAGCCTCCCGAAGCTCAGCAATGTCCTTCAGCTGCTCGTCGACCCAATCGCCTGGATTGCGCGAGTAGATGATCTCCTTCAGATGCTGTGCTCGCAGTTGACGCTCCTCGGGCTCCATCGTCAGCGCCCGGTGGATCGCGTCGGCCTGCTCCTGGATGTCGAAGGGATTGACAGAGAGGACGCAGTCGGCAAGCTCCTCGTGCGAGCCGGTGTTCTCGGAGAGCATCAGGACGCCGCCACGGGTGTTGACGGCCGGCGCCTCCTTGGCGACGAGGTTCATCCCGTCGAAGATCGAGTTGACCATCAGCAGGTCGAAGTGCTTGTAGCGGGCGACGGCCTCGGGGAAGTTCTCGTAGATCTTGAGGTCGATCGGCATCCAGTCGGTGGTGCCGTGCTTGTGGTTGACGACGGCCACAAGCGCCTCGATTTTCTCCAGATACTCGGTGTACTCGGGCACGTCCTGGCGCGACGGCTGCAGGTGGGCGATGAAGGTCACCTTCTCGCGGAACTCCGGGTGCTGGGTGAGGAAGGTGTCGAAGGCGGTGAAGCCGCGCAGCACGTTCTTGGAGAGGTCGGCGCGGTCGACGCGGATGATCAAGTGCTCGCGGCGGCGCTCCAGCACCTCGCGCTCCGCCGCCGCCACCTCGGGCGAATCCGCCGCGCGACGCAGCCGCTCGGCGTCGATCGAGAGTGGATAGGCGCGAGCCACGGTCTCCCCACCGGCGTGCCGCACCAGGCAGCGGTCGTAGTCGACGTCGACCTCGAGCAGTTCGTCGCAGCAGCGGATGAAGTTGATGCAGTAGGCGTGGGTGTGGAAGCCGATGATGTCGTTGGCGAGCATGCCGCGGAAGATCGCCTCGCGGATCCGGCCAGGCAGGATTCGCCAGCTGTCCGGCTGCGACCAGGGAATGTGGACGAAGTGGTGCAGGAAGGCGTCGGGGCGCTCGGCCCGGATCATCCCCGGCACCGTGTAGAGGTGGTAGTCGTGGAGCATCACCAGCGGCCGCTCGCGCCCCTCGATCTGGCCGAGCACGGCGCGGGCGATGTCGCGGTTGACGGCCTGGTAGCCGTCGTCCCAGGCGTCGAGCTCCTCCTGACGGATGTCGGGAGCGTTGGAGAGGTCCCAGAGGTAGTGCTGGATGAACCAGAGGATCGGGTTGGCGATCACGTTGTAGAAGCCGTCGTAGGCGACGGGATCGCTGCCGACCAGGAGCACCTTGTAATCGATCCCGTCGATCGAGAGCTCAACCGGTCCGCCGCGCTCTTCGGATACGGCGACGTCCTCGTCGGTCATCGCCGAGGCGATCCAGAGCGCCTCCCGGTGTGAGACGAGCCCGGAGAGCGCCGTCACCAGGCCGCCGCCGCCGCGGCGCACCGTGCGCTCGCCCCTCTCGTCGCGCTCGAACTGGGCCGGCCCGCGGTTGGAGACGATGATCAGCGGATCGGATTCGGGCATCGGCCTCTCAGCCTACCCCGACCGGTGACCCGCTACTCGTCGAGCTCGGTCAGCAGCTGCAGCCAGTCGCGCAGCAGGCGCGGCGAGAGGAACTCGCGGCGAGCGTGTTCCTTGCCTGCCTTGCCCAGCCGCTTGCCCAACTCCGGGTCGGCGAGGATCTGGATGCAGCGCTGCGCGCACTCAGACGGCGAGTTGACCAGATAGCCGCTGACCCCGTCCTCGATCTGCAGCGGGATGCCGCCGACGTTGCCGGCCACCGTCGGCCGGCCCTTCCAGAGCGCCTCGGTGACGGTCAGACCGAAACCCTCGCGGATCGACTTCTGAAGGCAGACGTCGGACTGCGACTGGAAGGCGTTGACCTCGATCGCGCCTACGTTGTTGAGGTTGTTGAGGATCTTGATGTCGGGGTCGCCATCGGCGTACTCGACGGTCTGCTGGAAGAAGTCCCAGCCCTCGGGATCGTCGGTCGCCATCGAGCCGACCAGCGCCAGCTGCACGTCTGGCATCTCGGCGGTCACCTCGCGGTAGGCGTCGATCACCCCGATCGGGTCCTTCCAGGGGTCGAAGCGCGAGACCTGGGTGATCAGCGGGCGGTCGACGTCGATCCCGAACTGGTTGCAGACGTAGGCGGCGTCATCGGGCGAGAAGGCCATGTTCTTCGGCGAGAGCGGATCGATCGCCGGCGGAACGATGCGGACGCCGTCGTGGCCGTTCATCCCGTTCGGAACGTAGGTGGGCATGTGCCAGACCGTCGCGTCGTACTCTTCAATCAGCGGTTGCAGGCGGGCGATCGGCGCCGGGTTGGGCTCGGAGAGATCGATGTGGCAGCGCCAGACCCAGTTACGGCTCTTCTCCGTGGCGCCGCGACGCAGGCCGATCGGCTGTGGGTCGTGGACGATGATCGTGTCCCACTCGCCTTTCAGACCCTCCGCGTTTATCGCGTTGATTTCGTCGAACACCGCCCACTGCTCGTCGCTCAGCGTCTCCTCGGCGCCCTGCAGCGAGTTGTGCAGGAGCTTGGTCGCGTTGAAGAACTCCTCCTTGCCGAAGATCACGTGCCAGTGGGCGTCGATCCCGGCATCGCGCATCAGCGGCACGATCGTGTAGAGAATCTCCGAGACCCCGCCACCGAAAGCGGTGGCGCTGACATGGAGTACGCGCTGTCCCTCGAGTGGCTTTGCCAGCTCGCGGATGCGTTCGCTCAATTCCTTCCCAGCAATGTGGGTGTAGTCGGAGAGGGACTTCTGGCCGAGGGAGACTTCCTGAAGCATCGGCGATTTCTACAGGCAACGGCGGCTGGACGGCGAGCGGCTGCTCAACTGCCGGGTTCGGCGACCGGGCGCTTACTCAACGTGACCTCCACGGTTTCCCGATTGCCGTTGTCGTGGAGAACGGCGAGTTCGACCCTTTCGCCCGGCTGGAAGTCGGAGATGTAGCGGGCAAGGTCGTCCGGTTCGACGATCTGATGGCCATTTATGGCGAGGATCGTGTCGCCGCCGGCCTGGTACGGAATCCCCTGAAAACGGACTTTTTCGTCGCCGCCCTTCAAGCCTGCTTCGTCAGCCGGCCCGCCGGGAATCACTTCGGCCAGCAGGCCTCCGTGATCGGCGTCGAGGCCGAGCTTGGCGGCGAGCTGCGGATAGAGCGCCTGCGTGCTGACGCCGACGTAGGCGTATTCGACGCTGCCATTCCGCTCGAGCTGTGCGAGGGAGCGCTTGACCGCCGAGATCGGCACCGCGAAGCCGACGCCGTTGTTGGCGCCGGAGTCGGTCTCGATCTGCTGGTTGATGCCGACGACGCGGGCGCCGGCTTCGAGCAGGGGTCCACCGGAGTTGCCGGGGTTGATCGAGGCGTCGGTCTGGATCGCGCCCTCGATCTGGAACTGGGTAAGCGAGCCGACCGAGCGGTCGATCGCCGAGACGATTCCGACCGAGAGCGACGACTGCTCGCCGAACGGGTTGCCGATCGCGGCCACCGGCTGGCCCACGACGAGGTCGTGATCGTCGCCGAGCTCGAGTGGGTGCAGAGCGAAGCCGTCGGGCTTCACTTCGAGCAGGGCGACGTCGGCAAACGGGTCGAAACCGACGATCTTCGCCGCCACCTCGTTGCGATCGGGGAACTCGACGAAGACCGCTTTCGCCTCCTTGCGGTCGGTGCCTTCGCCGTCGGTGACGACGTGGGCGTTGGTCACGATCCTGCCCTTGGTGTCGAGGACGAAGCCGGAGCCTTCGGCGGCGCTTTGGTCGAAGATCGAGCGGATCGTGACCACGCCTGGAGAGGCTTCGCGGTAGACCTTCGCCGCGTCGAATCCCTCGCTGGCCGCCTGCACGACGACCTGGGTTGTCGTCTTCGTCGCTTCTACAGAGCCGGTTCCCGGGCTGCCGGCGTTGCTGCCGCCACAGCCCGCAAGCAGGGCCAGAGCCAGCAGCGCCGGCAGCGCTGCTGAGACGACGCGATGCCTGCTCACGCGGGGGCCTTCGCCGGGTCGGCGGCGACCGCCGCCGGCGCTCCGGGAGGCGCGTGTGGAAGGTCGAGCGTGAAGGCGGTGAAGCGGCGGCTGGAGGAGATCGCGATGCGCCCGTCCATCCGCTGCGCCAGCTCGCGGGCGATTGCCAGGCCGAGTCCGGAGCCGCCGGCGGAGTCGGCCGTGTAGAAGCGCTCGAAGATGCGCTTTTGCACCCGCTGGGGGATACCGCTGCCGTCGTCGGAGACGGTCAGCTCGGCGCGCTGGTTGACGGAGTAGATGGTCACGGTGACGCTGGTGCCCTCGGGGGTATGGGTGAGGGCGTTGTCGAGGAGGATACGGATGATCTGCCGCACCCGGTCGGGGTCGGCGACGGCGATCACCGGCCGGTCCGGCGTGCGCAGCTCCAGGCGCGATCCGCGCAGGTCGGCGCGGGCGCCGAACTCGCGCGCCACGTCGCGGGCCAGCGAGCTGAGGTCGACGCTGTGGATCGCCATCACGATCCCGCCGGCGTCGAGCTGGGAGAGGTTGAGCAGGTCGGCGGTGAGCTTCGTCAGTCGCTCGATCTGCTGGCGCATCGTGCGCACGAACTCGGCCCGCTCCTCCGGGCTCGGGTCATCCTCGTCGAGCAGCTCGACGAAGCCGCCGAGGCTGAAGATCGGCGTGCGCAGCTCGTGCGAGGCGTTGGCGATGAACTGCTTGCGGGCGCTGTCCAGCTCGGCGAGCCGGCGCTGCATCTCGTTGAACGTTCGGGCGAGCTGTCCGAGCTGGCCAGAGGAGTCGACCGGGATGCGGGCGGCGAAGTCGCCATCGGCCACGGCGCGGGCGGCATCCTCGATCCGCCTCACCCGCTGGGCGACCACCTGGGCGGAGTAGATGCCGACGCCGAGGGCCATCAGCAGGGCAAACAGGGCGCCGACCAGAATCGGGCCCCCGGCGCTGCGGTGGCCCTCGATGACCACGACCCAGACGTAGACGATGATCGACGTCCCGGCCCCGATCGACAGCGACGCAGTCGTGATCCTGCTGCCGAGCGGGGTGAGACGCAGGCCTTTCATTCTCTGAAGCGATAGCCGACGCCGCGCACCGTGAACAGGTATTCGGGCTGCTTGGGATCGGCCTCGAGCTTTTCGCGCAGGTGGCGGATGTGCACGTCAACGGTGCGCGGATCGCGGTAGTCCGAGTCTCCCCATACATGCTCGAGCAGGGTCTCGCGGCTCAGCACTTTGCCCGGCGAGCGGGCGAGCGCCGCGAGAATCTCGAACTCGACGTAAGTGGCGGCGACCTCCTCCTTGCGCAGGGTCACCGAGCGCCGGGCGGGATCGATCTTCAGCTCGCCATGCTCGATCGGCTCTTCCTCGGTGGGGTCGGCGACCATCCGCGAACGTCGCAGCGCCGCCTTGACCCGGCTGCGGAACTCGCGCATCGAGAAGGGCTTGGTGATGTAGTCGTCGGCGCCGACCTCGAGCCCGGCCACCTTGTCGGTCTCGCTCCCTTTCGCCGTCAGCATGATGATCGGCACCTGGCTGTGGCGGCGCAGCTGCCGGCAGACCTCCACCCCGTCGAGCTTGGGCAGCATCAGGTCGAGGACGACGAGGTCGAAGCGAGCCTCGGTGAAGCGTTCCAGCGCCTCGCGACCGTCGAGCGCCGAGGTGACGTGGTAGCCGTCCTTGCGCAGCGGGTAGCTGAGCAGGGTCTGCACCGACTGCTCGTCGTCGACGAGCAGGATTCGCGTGGACCCGTTAGGCATAGAGGAAGAGTAGTCCGGCAGGCGCATATGCCGACTTGGACGGATGTGCTAGTACCAAGAACTAAGGTTGCCGGGTATGGAGCCGATATGAAGCTCATGACGCAGCAGCTACACCTGAAGAGCCTGATCGAAGATGGCCGGTATCAGCCCCAGCCGCAGCTGGTGGCGGAGGCCATGTTGCGCCGTCGTGGCGTGCGAAGCTTGCTCATCGGAGCGGCGATCAGCCCAGCTGGTCGAATCCCTTCGACTCCAGCAGCTCGCCGCCAGGCAGCCTGATCTCGACCCCTTCGCCGGCGATGACCGCGCCGATCCGCACCAGCCCGCCGTGGCTCTCGACCGCCGCTACCGCGTCCGCAAGCCGCTCCTCGGGTAATGCGGCGAGAAGCTCGTAGTCTTCGCCGCCAGAGACGGCCAGGGTCAGGTCGGTGACCCCATCGGCGAGGGGAAGCGCCGTTGCGTCGATCCGTAGGCTGACCCCGCTCGCCTGGGCAAGGTGATTTGCGTCTCCACCGAGCCCGTCGCTGAGATCGATCATCGCGGTGGCTCCTGCTCTCGCCAGCATCCTGCCCTCTGCAAGGCGCGGCTTCGGTTCGAGCTGTCGCGCAATCAGCTCGGGGCGTTCTTCATTTGTTTCGAGGGAGAGGAGCCCGGCCGCCGCCCCGCCGAGCTCGCCGGTCACTACCAGCACGTCGCCCACTTGGGCTCCGGATCGCGTCACCAGATCATCCGCGCTCTTCGCGTGGCCGACGACCGTCATCGCCAAGGTCAGGACCGGCGCGCGCGTGACGTCTCCGCCGGCCAGCGTCGCGCCGGTCGTCTCGGCGACCTGCGCGATTCCGTCCAGCAGCTCCAGGCAGCCGTTCTCGTCGAGGTCGGTGGGAATGCCGATGACGACGTAGGCCTCGCCGGGCTCAGCACCCATCGCCGCCAGGTCTGAGAGGGCCACGGCAAGCGCCTTGGCGCCGATCTGCGCCGGGCTGCTCCACTCGCGCCGGAAGTGGACGCCGTCGACAAGGGCGTCGACCGAGGTGGCGGTGGCTCCGCCGGGCACGGTGACGGCGGCGTCGTCGCCGCTGCCGAGCAGCACGCGAGGGCCGGGTTGCGGCAGTCGCGCCCGTATGCGATCCAGGAGCTCGAACTCGCCCATGCAGCCATTCTCCCCGCTGCGGGTACCGAGTAGCAGCCCCCGATCTCACTAAGGTGCGACAAACGTGGCAGAGGACCGACCACTCCTACATAGGCTCGGTGAAGCGGGCGCCCGCTTCGGCACCCGACCCCCCCGTAGCAAGCGCGTCCGCCTTGCGATCCAGCTCGGCATCGCGATCGTCATCTTTGGCTTCCTCGTCCTCACCGTGGTCGACCAGTGGGCCGAGATCAAGGACAAGGGCGTCCACTTCCATGTCCTCTGGCTGATTCCCGCCTTCGTCTTCCTGCCCCTCTTCTACGCACTCAGCGCTGTCGGCTGGGACCTGATCCTGCGCTTCCTCGGCTACCGGATCGGGCACGGGCGGGCCCAGGTCGCATGGGGCCAGCCGCTGCTCGCTCGCTACGTGCCTGGCAGCGTCCTCTACGTCCTCGGCCGTGTGCTGCTCTCAGAGCGTGCTGGGGTTCAGCGGCGGGTGACGATCGCGAGCATCGTCTACGAGCAGGCGATCTCCGCCACCTCGGCGATCGTCTTCGCCGCCTACTTCCTGATCAGCCACCCGGACCTGCAGGGCCAGCCGTTGCGCTGGGCTGTGCTGCTGCTGATTCCGCTGGCGCTGGGGGTGCTGCACCCGCGCGTTTTCGGGCCACTGGCCAACCGGGTGCTGCGCGCCTTCGGCCGGGAACCGCTGCCCGAGGTGATGCCGATGCGCGGTGTCGTCGCGATGACGCTGTTCTACCTCTGCGTCTGGGGGGTGGTCGCGCTGGGGATGTACTGCGTGGCGCGATCGGTCACCGACATCCCGTTCACCGTCAACGAAGTGCTCACGGTGGGCTCGGCGCAGGCGGTCGGCTATGTCGCGGCGCTTGTCACCCTCGTCGCCCCTGCCGGCCTCGGCATTCGCGATGCGGCCTTCGCCTGGGCAGTGAAGGGCGCGGTGGGCGACAGCTTCGCGGTCGGCTCGCTGATCGCGATCGCGGTGCGCGGGGTGCTGACCGTGGTCGAGCTGCTCTACGTCGGCCTGGTTACGGCGCTGGGCAAACGCGAGGGTTGGTCGATTCCGACCGGCGTTGTGCATGCTTCGCCTGAGGAGCAGGCGGAGGGTCCGCCTGGCCGCAACGAGACGCCGATTCACACGCCCGAGATTCTTTAGGCGGTGGTGGAGGAGGCGTGGGGTGGGTCCGAGGGGAGCCTGGGTTCGCTTCGCTGACGCTCCGCTCACTATGTTGGACCGCTTCGCGGTGAGAATTACTCTGCGGAGCCGCTTCGCGAGGCTCCCTCGGACCCACCCCACGCCTCCCCGATCGACGCGTCCGAGCCGCCGCTGCCTAAAGCGGTAGGCGGGCGGGGAGCTGGTAGGCGGTCAGGGCGAGGGTTAGTAGCTGTAGGGGGCGGTCTCTCGATAGGGCAACTAGGGGTAGGGCCCAGATCAGATACCAGGGTAGGAGCCAGGCGGTGGCTATTAGGAGGGCGAAGCTTGCCCAGGCTGCTGCTCTGAGCCAGTCGTTGCCGCGCCAGGTCCAGGCGAGTAGGTAGATGAAGACGGCTGCGAAGAGGGCGAGGGCCGTGGCGCGGACTGCGGTTGGATCGAGGCCGGTTAGGCGGGCGACGGTGATCGGGATGCTCATGTGGCTGGTGCGGTGCTGGGTTTCCCCGGCCAGCCCGATCGCGTCGAGCCAATTCCAGCCGAAGGCCGCGTAGGCTGCAAGGCCTAGCGCAAGCGCCGCTCCGCCCGCCCCCAGGAGCAGCCGTCCCCGATCGCCGATGGGCCCATTTCCCACGTATTTCGTGGGTTTTCGGCCCGTCGGCGGCGTGCTTAGGAGGGCGAAAGGGGAGGCCAGGGCCGCTGGGGCCTTTATGGCGAAGGCCGCTACGAAGGTTGCACCTGCGCTGGCCTCGCGGGACGCGAGCATCGCGGCGATGCCGATCGTCGCCGGCAGCATCGCCAGGCCGTCGTTGTGGGCGCCGCCCACCACGTGGATCAGGACCAGCGGGTTCAGGGCCACGAATGCCGCGGCGCCGAGTGGCGATACGCCGCGGGATGGCGCGAGGCGGGCGACCAGGACGGCGATTCCCAGCACCGAGAGAGCGGCGATGGCCTTCAGCGCCGCGACAGCGGTCCACACGGGCAGCCAGGCGAGCGGGTAGGTGACCAGCGTGAAAAGCGGTCCGTAGGCGCTGGTCTCGTCGATCCAGGTGACCCGGGCGTAGGCGGGGTCGAACGGCGCCGCGGCGGGTGGGTGCGTGTAGGGGTCGAGGCCGCGCACGACTCCCAACCGGGCGTAGTCGACGTAACTGTAGACGTCGTGCGAGAGGAGGACGGGGGCCAGGGCGAAGGCGGCGAGGAGAGCGGCGATCGCGGCCCAGAAGAGGCGTTGCGTCAACCGTCTTCGGCTGCCTTGCCGCCGCCGACGCCCGCGCCTCCGCCGGATCCGTAGGGCGGCGGGGGCGGCGGAACGGGGCTCGGTTCCTGGCCGGCCCCCGGCGCGTAGGCGTTGGGGTCATAGCCCCCGGTGGCTTCCCTGCCCAGCCGTTCGGCTTCGCTTTCTTCGCCGCTCTCCGCAGCGGAGGACGAGGACCCTCCTCTGATCGGACTCGAAGCGGTGAACCGGCCGTAGAACGGCGCCCAGCTGACCGGCGTCTTCGGTTGGCTGAATTCCTCGCAGGGGATTTCGGCGTTGGCGTAGAGCGAGTGCCAGATTTCAGCCGGGAAGGTGCCGCCGTAGACGGTCGTGCCGTGGACGCTGGTCATTTCGATCGCGTTCGACTGCGGGTAGCCGACCCAGACCACGGTCGCCAGGTTGGGCTGGATGCCCGCGAACCAGGCGTCGGTGAAGTTGTCGGTCGTGCCCGTCTTGCCGCCCTGGCCCGGGCAGCCGGTGTAGGCGGCGGTGCCGGTGCCTTCGGTGATGTTGTCGTGCAGGAGGCGCCAGACCTCGTAGGCGACCGCTTCGGGCACGACGCGCCTCGGGTCGGGGTGTTCGGGGCGGCCGATGCGGCCGCCGGGGAAGACGATGCGGCGGATCGCGATCGGGTTGCGGTGGATGCCGCCGGAGGCGAGAGTCGCGTAGGCGTCGGCCATTTCCAGCGGCGAGACGCCGATCCGCAGGCCGCCGATTCCCTCCGCGGGAATGCCGTCGAGTTCGCTTTCGATCCCCATCGACTCCGCCGTCGCCGCGACGCTCTTCGGCCCGACGTCGAGGTCGAGCTGGGCGAAGACGGTGTTGTCGGAGGCGACCGTCGCCTGCTGCAGGTTGATCCGTCCCAGGTAGCCCTCGTCCGCGGTGCTGACTTCCCAGTGGCCCCACTGGGGCAGGTCGAGGTCGAGGTGCTTGGAGGTGTAGTAGGTCGAGTAGGGATCGATCCCCTGCTTGATCGCCGTGGTCAGCACGAAGGCCTTGAAGGTCGAGCCCGGCTGGCGGTGCCCCTGGGCGGCGAGGTTGAACTTGCTCTGTTCGTAGTCGGAGCTGGAGACCATCGCCTCGATGTGTCCGTTGCGGGGGTCGATCGAGACCAGCGCCGAGGAGGGGTCTTCGGAGTAGGGGAGGGTCGAGCGCGCCGCTTCCAGGCCGACGTCCTGCAGTCGCGGCTCGATCGTCGTGTAGACGTCGAGGCCCCCTTTGCGGACGGTGTTCACCCCGTAGGTCTGGATCAGCTTGTTCTCGACGTAGTCGAAGAAGTAGGGCTGGCGCTTGTCGAAGTAGCCGTGATCGAGGTGGAGCTCAAGCCCGCGCTGTTCGCCCTCCTGTGCTCGTTGTTGCGAGATGTAGCCGAGATGGGCCATCTCGGCGAGCACGGCGTTGCGCCGGGCTCTCGCCTCGCGGGGGTTGAGGACCGGGTTGTATTCGGACGGCGCCTGCGGCAAGCCGGCCAGCAGCGCGGCCTGCTCCAGGCTCAGCTTCCAGACCGGCCGCGAGAAGTAGATCTTCGAGGCGGCCTGGACGCCGACCGCGGTCGCCCCCTCCAGCGTCCCGTAGGAGGCGGTGTTGAGGTACTGGCCGAGGATCTCCCGCCGCGAGTGGCGTTCGGCGTACTCGATCGCCAGCTGTGCCTCGATGATCTTGCGTTCGAGGCTGCGGGCGGGGTTGGAGATGCAGAGGTTGCGGACGAGCTGCTGGGTGATCGTCGAGCCGCCCTCGACCGTCTTGCCGGCTTCCAGGTTCTTCAGCGCCGCGCGGGCGATGCCCTCCGGGTCGATGCCGCCATGCTCGTAGAAGCGCTGATCCTCGATCGCGACAGTCGCTCGTTGGAGGCTCTTGGGGATGCGGTCGATCGAGATCGGCGCGCGTGCTTCTTCGGCCTGGATAACCCCGAGCTTGCTGCCATCGGCTGCGTAGAGGATCGAGTTGCCGCCCACCTCGACCGTCTTGCAGGCGGCGAGCGAGGGCGCCTTTGCGGCGACGTCGAGCACCCAGGAGGCGACGCCGATCGTCGCGATCACCAGCAGCGCCGCGACGCCGAGGCCGACGAAGAGGAGCTTGCCGCGAGCGCCTCCCCTGTGTCGCTGGCGGCGACGATTGCGCTGCGTCATGGACGAAGCGTACTTCGCTTCGGGCGGTGCTCAGGCCTGGGTGTCGGCGGTGGAGAGGTTGTGGACGATCCCCTCGACCAGCAGCTGGTTGGGGATCACCACCGCGGTGCCGTCTCCCGGATCGACGTAGGTGTAGGAGAGGGTGATATCGAGGACGCGCCCCTCGACTTCTTCGAAGGAGATCCGGTCACCGATCCGGATCGGCTGGGAGATCGCCAGCTGCACTCCGGCGACCATGTTGGCGATCGTGTGCTGGGCGGCGAAGCCGATGATCGCCGCCAGGACCGCGGTCGAGGCGAGGATGCCGGTGGCGATGCGCTTGAACTCGGTGAACTGACTCAACGCGATCGCCACCAGGACGAGGAAGACGATCAGGATCGCGAGCCGGCGCAGGAAGCGCAGACGCGTCTTCGTGGACCGCGAGACCTGTGAGACTGCCGGCGTCATGAAGCCCAAACTAGCCTTTCCCTACGCGACGTGGGGGCCTCAGCTGGCGATCGGCGGGGTATTCCTGGCGCTTGGTGCCGGGATCCTGCTGGGGATCCCGGCGGTCATCATCGACGGTCCGGGCGATGGCGATCTCGGCACCTCCGCCAACGTCGTCGTCCAGCTGGCGACGGCACTGGGCTTCCTGCTGGTGCCGATTGCGATCGCGAGTCGCTGGGGGGAGTCTTCGGTCGGGCAGGCTCTGGGGCGTCTCGGCGTAAGCAGCTTCAGCCCCTCGGCGCTGAAGTGGATGCTGGCGGCGATCGGTGCCTACCTCGTCTTCGCCGCGCTCTACACGGCCATCTTCGGCTCACCGCACCAGGAGGACATCGCCGAATCGTTCGGCGCCGTGCCGGTCCAGATCCTGCTGATCGTGATCGCGGCGCCGATCAGCGAGGAGATCTGCTTTCGCGGCCTGGTCTTCGGCGGCCTGCGCACGCGCCTGCCGCGGCTCGCGGCGGCACTGATCAGCGCCCTCGTCTTCGGCGGCCTGCACGCCCTCACCGGCATCAGCGCCGTCCCGCCGCTGATCGTCTTCGGCTTCGTCCTCGCGCTGCTCTACGAGAAGACCGGCTCGATCGTGCCGGGCATCGTCCTTCACATGCTCAACAACTCGGTGGCCCTGATCGGGCAGTAGGGGCCGCCACCCGCCCGAGACGCCGTTCAGTCGGGCAGAATGTCGCGGATGCTGATCCGACGACTGGTTGCCGGGCTCTCACTCGCTGCAGCGATTGCGGCCCCGTCCGCGGTGGCGAAGCAGCCGCAGCCAGGTGCCGGTAAAGCGCCGCAGACGCCCGAACAGGCGACGGTGAAGATCAGCCTCGGCAAACTCAAGGGGGGCAAGGCGCCGATCTACGGCACCGTGCCCGTCTACGGCACGGTCGAGCCGTTCGCGCCCGGGCAGAGCGTCGACGTCACCTTCTACCTCGACGGCCACAAGCTGCTCAAACGCGAGGCGCACGTCAGCAAGGGCTCGGGCGATGCGGGCGTCTTCAAAGCCTCGATCCTGGTGCGCAAAGACGGCAAGTACGCCGCGAGTGCGCACCTCCCGGCGGACGGCTCGCTGCGCGGCGACACCACCGTGCGCAAGAGCTGGCGGGTCAGCTTCCCCGCGCTGGGCCAGGGCCAGTGCGGCCCGGTGGTCAAGGGCTTCAAAAAGGCGATGGCGAAGATGGGATACGCCTCGGGGGGCGGTAGGTGCTTCAACGGCCGCACCGGTCGCGAGGTGCTGGCCTACCGCAAGGTCAACGGGATGGCCCGCAACGAACACGCCGGCAAGGGCCTCGTGCAGCAGGTCTTCGGCGGGCGCGGCAGCTACCGGGTTCGCCATCCCGAGGCGGGCGAGCACGCCGAGGTGTCGCTCGACAAGCAGGTGCTGGTGCTCAGCAAGGGCGACAAGCCCTTCGCGATCTACCCGGTCTCGACCGGCAAGCCGTCGACCCCGACGATCACCGGCGAGTACAGCTTCTATCGGCAGGAACCCGGCTACAACGCGGAGGGCATGTACTACTCCTTCTACTGGCACAACGGCTACGCCATCCACGGCTACGCTGAAGTGCCCAACTACGCCGCCAGCCACGGCTGCGTGCGCACCTTCATCGCCGATCAGCCGCGCATCTACGAACAGCTCCACTACGGCGAGCCGATCTTCGTCTTCTGAGCGTGTGTGACACTGCGCATATCTGCGTCCTCAGTCGCTCGCGTGCAGAGCACGCCACGCTCCCTGCGTCCTTGATCTGCTTGGTCACACACGCTCAGAAGATGGCCGTTCGGTGGCGGACCTAGGCGTCGCCAAGCGCACTCTGCTCGCCGAGCTGCGCGAGCACTCGCTGGTGATCGGCGAGGTGACGCTCTCGAGCGGGGCGACGGAGCAGTACTACGTCGATGCGCGGCGGGCGCTGCTGCGGCCGGCGGGTTTTCGCGCCGCCGGCGAGCTGATTGCCGCCGCTGCGGTCGAGGCCGGGGCGAGTGCGGTGGGCGGGCCGGCCACGGCGGCGATTCCACCCTCCTGCGCAGCGCTTGCCGTACCCGCCGGCGACGATCTCGTCGGCTTCTTCGTCCGCGGCGAGCGCAAGCAGCATGGGCTGCAGCGCTGGGTCGAGGGGCCGGTCAACGAGGGGGACAAGGTGCTCGTCGTCGAGGACACCGTCACCACCGGCGGCTCGACCGTGAAGGCGATCGAGAAGATCAAAGAGCAGGGCCTCGAACCAGTCGGCGTGATCGCCGTCGTCGACCGCCTGGCCGGTGGCGGCGAGGCGATCGAAGCGGCCGCGGCCGCCCCCTACCGGGCCCTCGTCACGATCGACGAGCTGTACCCGGACCGCCCCGACCGCGGCTGAGTCTCGGACACCCGTAGGGCTTCGAGCCGACGCTGCATACCCGCGGGGTACCCAGCGCGAAGCCGCATTCCTGCGGCAATTCGCGCTGCCACGTCTCTGGCGTGAAACACAGCGCTTTCTTTCAGAAACGCAACTCTTGACATTAAAAAGGTCTTTGTTTACAGTCCCGACAGTCCGTCGTCACGAAGACGGGCAGGGACGTTCACAGGGACCACATAACCGAGCTTCGCGGAGCCGCAAAGGGAAGGCGGCCGGCAGAGGGGCTCAAGGGACAAGGAGAAGAGATTTCGATGCTCTCACCACTTCGTAACCGTGCAGGCAAACGCCTCCGCGAACCCTTCGGCAAAGCCGGCCTCACGGTTGCCGTGATCGCCCTCGTATTCGCGATGCTCGGCGGTGCTTACGCCGCCTCGAGCAACACCGGTAGCAAGGCCACCGCCTCGGCCAAGACCAAAAAAGGCCCACGCGGGCCCAAGGGTCCGAAGGGGGATACCGGTCCCGCCGGTCCAGCGGGCCTGGCCGGAGCGCAGGGTCCCGCGGGTCCAAACGGGCCTCAGGGCCCAAGGGGCGATAAAGGCGACACCGGTCCCAAAGGTGAAAAAGGCGAAAAAGGCCCGAAAGGCGACAAAGGGGAATCCGGGTTCACCGAAACGCTCCCCGAAGGCGAGACCGAGACCGGGGTCTGGGGGACTGCACCAGGGACGGCCAACGGCAGGTGGTCCTTCCCGATCTCCTTCCCGATCCCGCTTGCGCTGGCACCCGAAGAGATCATCCGCGTGGCTCCCACCGAAGACTCGAAACCGGGTTGTCCCGGTCGGGGTGGCGGCACCTTGAGCGGCGATTTCGAACCGACGATTCCACAGGCGGACCCGGGCAAACTCTGCATCTACGTAGACAAGCTGGAATTCGCGATCGTCCCGGCTTCCTCACCCATGACTCCGATCTTCGAAGAAGGCGTGTGGGAACCGAAACCCCAAGCTGTCTCACCGGCCGGCGGGTTTATCCAGGTTCTCTGCAATACGCCGGACGAAGAAGCATTTTGCGCCGCAATGGGCAGCTGGGCGGTGACCGCAGCCGAAGAATAGGCGGCACTGCGCTGTGCGCACACCCCCGGGCCCGATCGAGGGCCCGGGGGAAACCAATTCGGTCAAAGCCAAGTGCACACCGCCACTCACACAGTCAAAAGCCAAATGCACACCGCCACCCACATCACTCAAAGCACGCCATGAGGCTCAAACAGGGAGACTCGACAATGCCTTCACGTACTGATCAAGCGCAGGAAGTCTCCCGCATCGGTCTGTTGGCCCTGGTCGTGCTCTGCGCCTTCGCTTGCCTTGCCTCGATCATGACCGCATCGGCTGGCGCCGTTACCGACTCCGAAGAGTTTGCCCGGTTCGGAAGCGAAGGGGCCGGTGCGGGACAACTATCGATTCCTCGCAGGATGGCCTCGGACCCCACCACCGGCCACCTCTACGTCGCCGATACGGTTAATGCGCGGATCAGCGAGTTCACCGCATGGGGCGACTTCGTCAAGGCGTGGGGTTGGGGGGTTGCCGACGGAGTCAGCAAACTCGAGACCTGCACCACGACCTGTCTCAAAGGCCTCACCGGGTCTGGCAAGGGACAGTTTGCTCTTGGAGATCCCCTTACGGTCGCGGTAGACGGCAGCAGCAACATCTACGCGTTAGACACCGGAAACCTCCGGGTGCAGAAGTTCACTGCCTCGGGGCAGTTTGTGCTGATGTTCGGCGGTGGAGTGAACAAAACGACCGGCGGAGACATCTGCACTGAGGCCTCCGGCGATGAATGCCAAGTGGGCAACGCCGGAGCCGGCCCGGGTGAATTCGCCGCAGGCGTGGGCTTGGCCATTAGCCAGATCAGTACGGTCCTCGTCGGCGGCCAAGGACGAATCCAGGAATTCGAACCCAATGGGAGCTTCAAGAGAGAATTCAGTGCTCCCGGCATCGTCGATGCGATTGCCCCCGACCCCACCGGCTCGGACATCTACGCGACCTACCGCGGGCAGGATAACGTCCATAGGTTCGACTCCTCGGGCACCGAGGTGCTGCCACCGATTGAAGTCAGCCGGCCGTCTTCGATCGTAACCGACCCCGCCACCGGCGACCTCTACGCGATCAGGTTTGGTCCAGAAGAGGAGCCATCGCAGAGGGTCGTCGAGTTCAACCCCAGTGGGGCCGAAGTCTCGAGTTGCTGCGTCCCTGCCGTGATCCCGGGAGGAAATGGAGGTCGTTTCACCTTGACCGGGCTTGGCACCAACGGCGCCGGCGACCTCTACGTCGCCAATCGCTCGATCGGCCAAGGCAACTACATCACGGCCCTCGGCCCGCCGCCGCTCAAATACGGGGACCCGCCGAAAGTGCCGCCGACGATCAGTGGCCAGTTCCTGTCCTCAGCGGAGGCAACCAGCGCTGTCGTGAAGGCAAAGATCAATCCCAACCTCTGGAAAGACACCCGCTATTTCCTCGAATACGGCCTCGCCGATTGCGCTGCGAGCTCCTGCACGCAACAGCCCGCCTCCCCGGGCACCGAGCTCGGCGCCGGGGCGGTGAATAAAGCGGTGACGAGCTCCGCCATCATCCTCACCGGGCTGACGCCGAACACCACCTACCACTACCGCTTCGTTGCCGAAAGCGGCGGTGGCGGCCCCGTCTTCGGGCCGGATCGCACCTTCACCACTTTCCCGGCCACTCATCCGCCGGACTCCTGTCCCGCCAACCAGGCCTTCCGCACCGGCGCCTCGGCGAACCTGCCCGACTGCCGTGCCTATGAGATGGTCTCGCCGCTCGACAAGAACAACGGTGACATCCACTCGCTGCTCGACGTCATGGGATGGGAAACCCACCTGAACCAGGCGGCTTCCGACGGCGACTCCTTCACCTACTCCTCCTATCGCGCCTTCGGCGGCGCCGGCGGTGGCCCCTACATCTCCCAGTATCTGGCAAGGCGGGGCAATGGAGGGTGGGGTACCGAAGCGCTCGGGGCCCCGCTGAACGGGAACTTCTATGGCGCCCTTCTGCTCGAGAACGAATTCAAGGCCTTCAGCCCCGACCTCTGCCACTCCTGGCTGGTGCCCGCCGGCGAATCGACGCTGGCCGCGGGAGAGATCGCGGGCTTCCCGAACCTCTACCGGCGTGACAACTGTCCGAAAGGCTATGAAGCGCTGACCACCACGACGCCCCCGAACCTCGTCCCCGGTAAGTACTACCCCGAGCCGCAGGGCTACTCCGCTGACGGCAGCAAGGCGATCTTCCGGACCTTCGACAACCTGACGCCCGACTCGCCGGCTCAGCCGCAGGCGTGCATCGAAACTGAAAACTGTCATACGCGTCTCTATGAAGCGAGTGGCGGGGAGCTGAGATACGTCTGCCTCTTCCCGGAAGGGACGAGCGCCAAAACCGAAGCGGAACTCCCGAACTGCTCTGCGGGCTCATCAGAACGGGCCGTGATTCCCAACGAACCCTCGATAAACCGCGTTGCGAGCGTCACCCACGCGATGTCGGAAGACGGCTCACGGATCTACTGGTCGGCTTCGGGGGACTTGTTAGATCGCGGGAAAATCTATGTGCGGATCGACGGCACCACCACCCTGCCGGTCTCAGAAGCCGAAGGAGCCGGAAAGACGACCAAGCCGGCGCGCTTCCTGGGGGCAAGCCCCGATGGCTCAAAGGCGCTTTATGTGGTCGCCGACCCCGACCAGGAAAACCCGACGCCGAAAGACAAGAGCCTCTATCTCTATGACCTCGGTGCGGAAGGAACCACCACCCTGGTCGCCCCCGGGGTCCGGGCCGTCTTCGCCACCAGCGAAGACCTCTCGAGCATCTACTTCGTCTCCAAAGCGGTGCTGGCGGGGACCAGCGGAGCGACAGCGGGTGAAGAGAACCTCTACTTGCACGAAGCGGGCGGCGACACTTTCATCGCGAAGCTTTCGGGCACCGACGTCGGCGGCGTCGCCAACGCAGGTAAGTCGAACGGCTCGCCGATACCCGTCTTCCACCTCGCCAGTGCGACCCCTGACGGCGGGCGCCTGGCTTTCGTCTCGACCGAACCGCTGACCGGCTTCGACAACACCGACCTCGCCTCCGGCGAAGCCGACTCGGAGGTCTTCACCTACGACGCCGCAACGGGGCAGCTCGCCTGCGCCTCCTGCAGTCCGGCGGGGGTGCGGCCGGCCGGCCGCTACGTCTCGGCGACCCCGGGCCTCGGCGAATTCCTCTGGACCGCCGCCACGCTGCCGACCCCGCAGACCGAGCTGAACGCCCCCCGCGCTCTCTCGGCGGACGGCACCAAGCTCTTCTTCACCTCCTATGTCGACCTGCTGCCCGCCGACACCAACGGCGTGGCCGACGTCTATGAGTGGGAGGCGGTCGGCTCGGGCAGCTGCGCCGACGAATCGGACCTCGACTACTACCCGGTAAACGGCGGCTGCCTGTTCCTGATCTCGAGCGGCGAAAGTCCATCGGATTCGGTATTGGTCGACACCGCCGCCAGTGGCCGCGATGCCTTCTTCACCACCAACTCGAGCCTTCTCGTCCAGGACCCGGGCCTGATCGACGTCTACGACGCCCGCGTGGGTGGCGGCTTCCCGCCCCCCACGGGTCCACCGGCTCCTTGTGAGGGCGAAGCCTGCCAGAGCCCCCTGTCGGCTCCCAACGACCCTACTCCCGCCTCGGCGAGCTTCAAAGGCGCCGGCAACGCGACTCAGGCCAAGAAGCACAAGCGAAAGGCTCACCAGAAGAAGAGAAAGCAGGCCAAGAGAAAGGCCCACCGAGCCGCCAAGCACGACCGGAGGAACCCACGATGAAGTGCCTCACGCCGATCCTCGCCACCCTGGCGCTCGCCCTTGCCCTCGTTCCCTCGGCCCAGGCTTCCTTCGGCTTCAGCGAATTCGACAGCGGCTTCTCCGAAAAAGACGGCTCGCCGACGATTCAGGCGGGTTCCCATCCCTACGCCTTGGAGGTGAACTTCCGCCTCAACCAAAAAGCCGAACCCGGATTCAATCCCGACGGGGAAGCCAAGGACCTGAACGTGCACTTCCCGCCCGGCTTCGTCGGCAACCCGGCGGCGATGCCGACCTGTAGGACCGCCAATTTCCTCACCCTCGATCCCATCACCGAAACCCCTCAATGCCCGGACAGCACTGCGGTGGGGACCGTCATCCCTGAAATCGTCAACCCGGGGGCCGCCGCGACCAGGGCCGTCTTCAACCTTACGCCGCCGCCGGGAGCCGCCGCCAAATTCGGCTTCGTCGTTCTCAGCGTGCCGGTGACGGTCGAGGTCGGACTCAGCCACAAGCCCCCCTATCAGGTCCTCTCCAAGCTGACCAACATCCCCCAGCCGGTCAAGTTCTTCGGCTCCGAATTCACCCTCTGGGGCAACCCGCCCGATCCGGCGCACGACCCGGAACGTGGCAGTTGCATCCGCCACCCAGGCACGAGCTGCCCGGTCTCGCTTCCCCAGGTGCCTTTCCTCACCCTGCCCACCCGCTGCGAAGGTCCGCTCCTCACCAGCTATGAAATGGACTCCTGGCAGAACCCCGGCGCCTTCCTCACAGACGGCGAACCGGACCTCTCGGACCCCGCCTGGGTGACCGGCTCTTCGGAATCTCACTACCCGACTAAACCGCCTGTCCCGCTGCCGATCGCGGGCTGCGGGCGCCTCGCCTTCAAGCCGACGATGAGCGCCAAGCCGACGACCAAGGCCGGAGAGAGCGGCACGGGCCTCGACTTCAGCCTCGCCGTCAACGACGAAGGCTTGACCAACCCGACGGGACTCGCCAACTCCGACCTGAAGAAGGCCGAAGTAACTTTGCCGGAGGGGGTGACGATCAACCCTTCGGTAGGGGAAGGGCTATCTGTCTGCACCCCGGCCCAGCTGGCCAAGGAGACCGCCTTCTCCGCACCGGGAGAAGGTTGCCCCAACGCATCGAAGCTGGGCACCGTCCACGTCGTAACCCCCATAGTCGATGAAGCAATAGACGGCCAGGTTTACCTGGCCCAGCAGGACGACCCATCCACCACCCAACGTGGAGCCGAGAACCCCTTCGACTCCCTGATAGCCCTCTACATCGTCTTGCAGAACCCCAAGCTGGGCGTCTCGGTCGTGCTGCCGGCAAGGGTGGAACCGGACCCGAAGACCGGGCAATTGATCACCATCGTGGAAGACGCCCCCCAGACGCCCTTCAGCGAATTCGCCTTCCACTTCCGCGAAGGCGCCCGCTCTCCGCTCATCACCCCGGCGATCTGCGGCAGCTATGAGACCAAGGCAGTACTGACCCCATGGTCCGGAGGAGCCCCGGTCACGACCACCTCCTCCTTCCAGATCACCAGCGGAGTCAACGGCGGCCCCTGCCCGGCGGGAGGCATCCCACCCTTCCACCCCGACTTCCAGGCGGGCGCGGTCAACAACAACGCCGGCAGCTTCTCGCCTTTCAACATGCGCCTGATCCGCTCTGACGGAGAACAGGACATGACCAAGTTCTCCTCGATCCTGCCCCCGGGAGAGCTCGGCTCCTTGGCGGGAGTGGGCAAATGCCCCGACTCGGCGGTGGCGGTCGCCAAGGCAAAGACCGGCAGGCAGGAGCTGACAAGCCCGAGCTGCCCGGCCGGTTCTCTGATTGGCCATACCCTTGCTGGAGCCGGAGTCGGCGGTGCCCTCACCTACGTCGGCGGCAAGATCTACCTCGCGGGTTCCTACCACGGCGATCCCTTGAGCGTGATCTCGATCACCCCTGCGGTCGCCGGTCCCTTCGACGCGGGGACGGTGGTCGTCCGTCTCGCCTTGACCTTGAATCCGAAGACGGCAGAAGTCGAAGTCGACGGCGCCGCCTCAGACCCGATCCCCCACATCCTCAAGGGGATCGTCTTGAAGGTCCGCGACCTCAGGGTCTACGTCGACAGACCCAACTTCACCTTGAACCCGACCTCTTGCGCGGAATCGAGCGCCAAAGCGACCCTCTTCGGCTCCTACCTGGACGTCTTCGACCCAGCAGACGACGTCCCGGTTGCCCTCTCGACCCGCTACCAGGCGGCCAATTGCCTCAACCTCGGCTTCAAGCCGAAGCTCGACCTGAGGCTGAAGGGCGGCACCAAGCGAGGCGGGCACCCGGGCCTGACCGCCACCTACACGCCACGCAAAGGCGACGCCAACGTCAAAGGCCTTATCGTCCGCCTGCCGAGATCGGCCTTCCTCGATCAGGCCCACATCCGCACGATCTGCACTCGAGTGCAGTTCGACGCCAAGACCTGTCCCAACGGGGCCCGGTACGGCTTCATCAGAGCCTTCACTCCATTGCTCGACACGCCACTGGAAGGCCCGGTCTACCTGCGCTCCTCAAACCACAAGCTGCCCGACCTCGTCTTTGACCTGCACGGCTTAGTCGACGTCGAGGTCGCCACCCGGATCGACTCATCCCACGGCGGGATCAGGGCAACGGTCGAATCGGCTCCCGACGCCCCGCTCTCCAAAGTCGTCCTGCAAATGCAGGGCGCCAAGAAGGGCCTGATCATCAACAGTCGCAACCTCTGCGGCGCCACTTCGAAGGCGAACGTCGAATTCAGTGGGCACAACGGCAAGCAGTTCAGCACCAAGCCGGTGATGCGGGCCGATTGCGGTGGCAAGCGGAAGAGAGCTGGAAAGCACTGACGACACCGCAGGCAGCCTCCTCGCAAAATCGAGGGCGCTCTGAGGATTTCACAATCAATAGGAGGGGAAAAGATGCGGGAGGACGATGCTCGATGTGGCTTTGGTGCCGGATGTCCCGAGGCAGCCAGTCGGCTGGCTTCGGCGACGATCGGGAATGGAAGAGCGCGGTTGCGTAGAGTCGCCCTTGCAGCCGCGGCCATCGCAGTTGCGGCTGGCTGCTCGGCCGCCACCTCCTCGGCGTCCTCATCGAACATTGGGTTCTCGAACGACGGTCTGCCGATCGGAGCTCCAATCCCGAGCTGGGCTCGGGGCAAAGCCATACAGTTCCTTCCGCCGCCTGCCAAGACCGAACCGCAATCACAAGCCCATACATTCGGGAAATCAGGGAAAAATCTGGAAACGAGGTGTGAACCGAAATACTGCCCTACACCGCCCCTCGCCTATCTGAGCGAAAACCAAGGCGTTCAGCACAGTCCCAATGTTCACGTGATTTTTTGGGGAAGTAGCTGGAATGGAGGAGCAGGTCTTGAAACCAAGGAAGCGATCATGGCCTTCCTCGAACACCTGTCCAGCTCGAGTTACCAGGGCATCCTCACGCAATATTTCGACGCCACCGGCAGGATCTCTTCCAAAGTTACCGTCACCTCCTATACCGACCCGGTGTCCTCGCCCACAGAAGTCGAAGGGATCAAGATCGCCAAAGAGGCTGAAGCGGCTATTGCGGCCAAAGGCTGGAGCCAAGGCCACGACGATCAGTTCCTCGTATTGCCGGCGCCGGGAACCAAATACACAATCAGCAAAGCGACCTTCTGTGCGTACCACGAACAGATTGGCCAATCTGCGCTGCTGTTCGTACCCTACATGGGGGATAAACCGTTCGACGCGTGCCTGATCGTGGACCCAGGAAAAAACATCACCCGCGCTACGACGTTCGGCGTCTCGCATGAGTACGCTGAGAGCGCGACAAATCCCCACCCCGGTCCCGGCGGCTCTCCCTGGGTGACGGAAGACGCAAATCATTTTGAGATCGCAGACATCTGTGCTTTCAAAGACGTCGAAATCGGCGGCGGAAGCTGGGTTACGGGCCTATGGGACAACTTCATGAATGAATGTGGAGTCGTCGATGCCACGCCGGCCAAGGTCTACGCCACCGCGAGTGAAGCGGCAGGCCTTTCGCCGAACGAAGCTTTGCTCAAGGCATCGATCTATCCCGAGGGCCTGCAGACGGAAGCCTCCTTCGAATACGGAACCACGGCTTCATATGGGAGCACCACGGAAGGCATGGGCGTCAAAGCGAAATCCGCGATCGACGCCACCCAAGCCGTCTCCCAGCGCATCGGCAACCTCAAACCGGAAGAAACCTACCATTTCCGTGTAGTGGCATCGAACAGCACCGGTACCTTCCACGGACCCGACCGTATATTCACCACCTCGCGTTGGTCGATCCAGCCGCCGGCGCTGCCTGCCGGCGAGTATCACAACATGGAACTGAAATCGGTGTCCTGCACGGCTACGAACGCCTGCACCGCGGTCGGAACCTACCGTGTTACCCTCAGTGGGAATCCGGTGACTCTCGCCGAGCGCTGGAACGGCAGCGAATGGATGATTCAGTCCACGCCCAATCCAGAAGGCGCGAATGAAAGCATCCTTTCGCATGTCTCCTGCAGGTCGGCAAGCTCCTGTGTGGCTGTCGGCAAATACAAGACGTCAGGCTACGCCAAGCCCCTTGCCGAGCGCTGGGACGGCACCAGCTGGTCGATCCAGAGCGTGCCGATGCCAACCCCAACGGGTGCTGAAGTCGCCCTCAACGGTGTCTTGAGCGGCATCTCCTGTTCGTCGACCAGTTCCTGCGTCGCGGTGGGGCAGTACGTCAACACTCAGGAAGGCAAAATCAAAGAACCGACCGAAGAAAAGACGTTGATCGAGTCCTGGAACGGAACGGCGTGGACGGTTCAGGCCTCGCCCAATCGGGAAGGCAAGAAAGGCAATCAGCTCACAGCCGTGTCGTGCAGCTCGTCGGCCGCCTGCACGGCGGTGGGCAGCTCTGTCGCTTCTGTGCAGTTCGTTTCGGCGCCGTCGACTCTGGTGGAGCGCTGGAGCGGCAGCAGCTGGTCTATTCAGTCCAGCCCGAACGTCAGTGGTGCGAACCGCAGCCAGCTCGAAGACGTAGCCTGCAGCTCTTCGACCTCGTGCATCGCGGTGGGCGATGCTGAAGAAAGCCACGGATTCACCATGTCCTGGGACGGCAGCACGTGGCAGGTGCTCTCGAGCGGCCTTGCAACCCCGCTCTATGCCGTCTCGTGCCTTTCGGCTGTCTCCTGCGACGCGGTCGGCGCGAACTACAGCCCCGCGCAGGGACTGCACTGGAACGGGATGGAATGGCTCCCTGAGAAAATGGCTGAAGAAACGGGCTGGAGCTCGGTTCAGGTACGCGGCATCTCCTGCCCGGTTCAGGGTCGGTGTCGAGCAGTTGGGTCTCGAGCTGGGAACCAAGGGGTTCCTGTGATCGAGCGCTTGACCCCGGCAGTGGGGCTTGTCTCCTTCTTCACTGTGGGCAAAGAAATAGAAGAAGTCCGCGTCGGGCCGGTTGCGGTCGATGCCGAAGGCAACCTCTGGATCTCCGCGGAACTCGAAGTGGTCAAGTACAACCCGAAAGGCGAACTCCTCGCCCACTTCGGTTCGTTCGGCCCCGGTAACGGGGAATTTCGAGCGGCGGCGGGCATCGCGATCAGCGCGGCAGGCAATCTCTGGGTTGTTGACCGGGGGGCTAATCGCGTCCAGGAGTTCAATGCCAAAGGCGAATATCTGGCTAAGTTCGGCTCTAGTGGCTCAGGCAACGGGCAGTTCAACTCCCCTGAGTTCATTGCCATTGATGCTGGCGGCAATCTTTGGGTCAGTGATTGGGGAAATCACCGCGTCCAGGAGTTCAATTCCAAAGGAGAATACATTCGCTCGGTCAAAGGAGGCTCGGGCAATGGCCCCGAACTTCAGGCCCCAGGGGGGCTTGCATTCGACGGAGAAGGGCACCTTTGGGTCGCCGACCAGACTGCAAACCACGTCGTCGAGTACTCCTCGATTGGCACCTATATCGGCCAGTTCGGCGTCGCCGGCAGCGGCAGCGGCAGCGGTCAGCTGGAACAACCTCGCGCGCTGGCGATCCGGTCTTCCGGTGATCTGCTGGTTGGCAATGGGACGATCGGCACTCTGGATTCCCGAGTCGAGGAGTTCACGCCGAGTGGCGAATACGTCACCGAATTCGGCGGCGCACAGCTCGACGCGCCGCAGGGAATAGGGCTCGCTCCGGGTGGAGTCATCTGGGTGCCCGGCAACCCCTTCCCAAACCGGATAGAAAAGTGGATACCACTATCTGCCCCCTCGGTGAGCGGGGTCGGAGCATCGAGCATTGCTCCGACCGAAGAGAAAGTGAGCGCGACGATCAACCCGACCGGGTTACAGACCACCTACCGGATCGAATATGGGACGACCACTGCCTATGGCGCCAATGCCCCGGTTCCGAACGCGGCGGTCGGCTCGGGGCTCGCCGGCGTCGAAATCAGCCAGACCCTAAGCGGCCTGGTCTCCACGACCACTTACCACTTCCGCATTGCCGCGGGCAATGCGGAAGGCACTACCTACAGCAATGACTCGACATTCACCACGGGGTGACCGGTTTGGCGTTTAGCCCGGCCCCTTTTTTTGAGTCCCAGTAAAACTCCCCCAGGTGTCGTGTGGGTGGTCTTTTTAGACTGGTGGCGCGGGCGGCGTTGACGCCCGCGCCGAACGTCGTCCAAGCGGCTCCGTCCCTTTGCATCGGAAGGTCGGGGAAACTTCTGCCCCTCTTCGCCTCCAAGTGGAGTCCGTGTCTTTTGCCTCGAGGTTAGGCCAAGCCGCTTGATCGGTCCACGAGGCGGTTGCCAGGAGCCGCTAACGGGCGACACCCAGCGGGTCCGGCAGACGATTCCTTCAGGTTTACCCCAAGACCGAGTTTGGCTTTGATCAGCGTTTCCGCTTGCCCAGACCCCAGACGCGAAGGGACAAAGCGGACTTAGGCCTTCTGGCGGACAGATCATCCTTACTTACTGCCCAAATTTGTCCCTACAATCGTTCTCGGGCAAGCGAGATTTGGCTTGTGGAATAAATCTAGATGCCCCGAGCTGGATTCGAACCAGCGGCCTACTCCTTAGGAGGGAGTCGCTCTATCCAGCTGAGCTATCGGGGCCGGATTCGACAGCGTAGAGCCTGATCACGGTCTTCCGCTTGGGTTAACCTTCGGCCGCGTCGAGGTTCTCCAAGTCCACGAGATCTTGGCCGCGCCCGGCGGCTTGCTTCATCGCACGCAGATCCTCCACCGAGCAGACCGCCACGTTGACTCCGAGTACTTCGGCCTCGGTTGCACGTGCGCGGAGCTCGTCGAAGCTCGGAACGCCCTCCAAGCCCTGCACGATGTCGAGGCGACCAAGGTCCGTGTCGATCGCCATCTGTTCGCCACTTGCCAGCTCCGCCGCGATCGAGAAAGGGGTACCGAGCAGCGCTTCCCCCCTTTGAACGTGCCCGCCGGCTGCGACCGCAACCTCGGCCACAAGTTTGATGTTTTCGGGGTCGGGCGCGACAACGATGTCGATGTCCTTGGTGGCCCGCACGACGCCTCGCGCCCCGAGGGCGAGCCCGCCGATCACCACGAACCTAGCCCCTGCCGCTACCAGCCTCCGCAGGATCTCGTCGAATGCCGCGGACGTCATCGCCGCTGCGCGGCGTCGGCCATCTTCAGCAATGCGTGGCTCAGGGCGATCGTCTCGGCGAGGTTCACGCTGATCGGCCGCTGAGCGTCTTCGCGCAGTCGTTTCACACGCACGGCCTCGGCAATCTCCGCGGCGGTGTTTTCGTTTCGTTTCATACCGAGAGGGATCGTAGCGGCGCCTGTACGACGAAATAGCATGCGCCCATGGAGCCCGATGCCGTCGAGATCCGGGTTGTCGGTTGCCTGTTGGAGAAGCAGCGGACTACGCCGGACGCCTATCCGCTCTCGCTAAATGCGTTGCGGCTCGCCTGTAATCAGGCTACGAATCGGGATCCCGTCGTCGACTACGACGAGACGACGGTGGTCGAGGCGCTGCGACGGCTTGCCTTGCGGGGATGGACGCGGTTGGCCAGTGGAGCCGGCAGCCGTGCGCGCAAGTACCGGCACCTGCTTAACGAGGCGCTCGGTCTCGACGATTCCGAGCTGTCGCTGCTCGCGGTGATGATGCTGCGCGGCGCACAGACGCCGGGCGAGTTGAAACAGAGGGCGGACCGGCTACACGGCTTCGCCGACCTCGCTGCCGTGCATGACACGCTCGATCGGTTGGTCGAGCGCGGCCACGTCGCACGGCTCGAGCGTCGCCCCGGTCAGAAGGAGGAGCGCTACGAGCAGCTGTTGGGAGGAGACGAAGGAGAGGCATCGATGGAGAGCTCGCCCGGCGATACCGAGGTCTCCGCGGGCTCGACCCCGGCCGCCGACGGTCCTGTCGACCGGCTCGACCGCCTCGAGCGAGAGCTGGCCGAGCTGCGCAACCAGGTCGGCCGGCTACGCGAGGCTCTAGGGGAGCCGGGCGAGCCTCAGGCGTAGAGGCTCTCGCCGGCAAGCTCCTGGGCACGGCGGCTCCAGAGCTTGACCTCGAGGAAGACGTCGTCGCCGTAGCCTTTCAGCGCGTCGAGGGCGATCAGGGTGAAGCGTTCGTCGGAGACCACTTCCTGGTCGACCGTCTCCGCCTCCAGCTCGGCGCTGGCGGCGACGGCGCCGCGCACGAGCGGTCGGCCCCAGACGAGGGTGACCGCGCCGGCGCGGCCGTTCTCGCCTCGCCATTGGCCGATCACGTCGTCGTTGATGTCGATGCGCCAGTCCGGGTTCTCCTCGGCGAGGACATCAGTGAAGTCGGCGCCGGCGCGGAAAGCGTCTGGCTCGCTTCCCTCCGGCAGCTCGTAGGAGACGTGGCCGAACAGCTCCAGCGTGCCCTCCGTCCCCTCGGTCCGCGCGGTGGCGGGAACCCAGACGCGGCCTCCCCAGGCCCGCTCCGGAAACCAGTCGATCTCCGCGGGAATCTCGGTCCCTTCCGGCAGATCCTCGATCTGCTCGCAGGCGGTGCGGAACTCGGCAACCAGCCTCTCGGCGAAGCGCCCGTGCGGAATCCCCTCCTGGGTCGAGTCGGCGATGAAGCGCGGGATCGGTCGCGGGTTGGGTGGCATCAGAGGCACTCGCGCAGGTCGGCCGCCGCGCGCTCCGGAGGGTAGATGTTGATGTCGACTCCGGTGCCCAGCTCGAAGCCTGCCTTGATCGTCAGGCGGGGGGCGATGTCGACATGCCAGTGAAAGTGCTCGGCGCCGCGCGGCGCAGTGGCGACCCAGAGGTTGAGCTCCGGCGGACCTTCGAAGCGCTTGGAGAGGATCTGCATCGCGGTGCGAATCATCGCCGCGCCCGCCGTGTCCTCCTCGAAGCGCGCGGCCGCGCGACGCGGCACGACCCGCAGCTCGTAGGGAGAGCGGGAGGCCCACGGGCAGATCAGCGCCGCCTCGTCGTCGATCGCGACCAGCCGATCGCGACGGCGCACCTCCTCGACCAGGACGTCGCTGAGCAGCCCGCCGCCCGCGGTGCGTTCGCTGTAGGCGCCGGCGCGCTCGCGCTCGCGCGCAACCGCGGCCGGAACGAACGGCAGCGCGTAGAGCTGGGCGTGGGTGTGGGGCAGGGAGGCGCCGGCGCCCGCCCCCTCGTTGACGACTAGCTGCACGTATGCAGCCTCGGCATGGGCGCGTATCCGCTCACGCCAAGTGGCGATCGCGCCGAGGAAGCGCTCCTCGCTCAGCTCGGCCATCGCGGTGACGTGATCGGGCCCGTTGACGATCACCTCATGGCCGCCGATCGCCGGGCGCGAGGCGAAGAGGTCCGGCTCGCCGGCTCGTCGCGACTCCAGCAGCGGGTCGCCCGCGCTGGCGAAAGCACCCGCCTCCCCGCTGCGGGGCGTCGCAGCCGCGTCGTCACCGCTCCCCAGAGCGGGATAGAGATTTGGCACCACTCTGCTCGTCCAGCCGGGAGTGTCGGGCTCGCCCCCCCCGGGCCGCACCGCGTAGACCTCGGGCGGCGTCTTCTCCTCGTGCCCCTCGCAGAACGGGCATCCCTCGGCGCCCTTCTCGTCTCCCCCCGCTCGCCCGAACCCGTGCGGCCGGTCGGCGCGGCCGGGGGCGAGGATCGTCCGCAGCCCCGAGAGCTGGTCGATGCGTATCTCTGGCGCGCTCAGGAGCGGGAGGGGGGGAGGTCGTCGGCGTCGGGATCGGCCGGTGATGGTGGAGGCGGCTGCGGCGGTTTCGCCGGCTTGTCGCGTGGACCGCGGCCGACGAACGGCTCCAGCATGTCCATCGGCAGCGGGAAGACCACCGTCGTGTTCTGATTGCTGCCGATTTCGAGCAGCGTCTGCAGGTAGCGGAGCTGCAGCGAGGCCGGGTTGGTGCTGATGATGTCGGCCGCGTCGGTGAGCTTCTGGGCAGCCTGGTACTCGCCCTCGGAGTTGATGATCTTGGCGCGCCGCTCGCGCTCGGCCTCGGCCTGGCGGGCGATCGCCCGCTGCATCTGCTCGGGGATCTCGACGTCCTTGATCTCGACCGCGGTCACCTTGACGCCCCAGGGCTCGGTCGACTCGTCGATGATTTTCTGCAGCTGCTCGTTGAGTCGCTCGCGCTCGGAGAGCAGCTGGTCGAACTCGGCCTTGCCGAGCACCGAGCGCAGCGCCGTCTGCGAGATCTGCGAAGTGGCGAGGAGGAAGTTTTCGACCTCGACGATCGCCCGGTTGGAGTCGACGACGCGGAAGTAGGCGACCGCGTTGACGCTGGCCGGGACGTTGTCGCGGGTGATCACCTCCTGGGGCGGGATGGTGAGCGTCACCGTGCGCAGGTCGACCCGCACCATCCGGTCGATCAACGGGATCAGCAGGATCAGCCCCGGCCCCTTGGTGGCGATCAGCCGCCCGAGGCGGAAGATCACGCCGCGCTCGTACTCGCGCAGGACCCGCACCGCGGACCCCAGCACGATCGCCACGAAGATCACCAGTACGGCCAACACCACGAGCGCTGCCATCAGGTTGCTCCTTCCTCAGGTCGGACCACGAGGGTGAGTCCTTCGACCGCCTCGACAGTGACTCTATCCCCCGGCCGCAGCGGCGTCCCGTCGCTGGCCTGGCGTGCCCGCCAGATCGCGCCTGCGATTGCCACCTGCCCCTCGGGGTCGGGTGGGGTACGGACCTCGGCGCTGGCGCCGATCAGCTCCTCCGGGCCGCCGCGGACCGGCTGGTCGCGATGTGCCTCCAGGACTTTGCGGGTGACGAAGTAGAAGCTGGCGATCGAAAGCACGCCGAGGGTGATCAGCGCCGGGCCCGCCCAGTCGCTGGCGCTGGAGTCGGCATCGGCGGTGAGGGCGAGCACGCCGCCGGCGATCAGACCGGCGGCGCCGAGTGCCGCCAGCAGGCCTCCGGTCGAGAGCAGCAGCTCCGCCAGCAGCAGGCCGACCCCGATCAGCGCGACGACGACGAAGAGGTCCATATCTCGATTATCCGCTTTCGGCAGGGCGGGGGAGCGCGTAGCGCTCGATATCCGCCCGCAGCTCGGCTTCGTCGTCGTACGGGCCCTGTTTGAGGTAGACGAGCTTGCCGCGGCGATCGTAGAAGGCGGTGTCGGGGAGGCCGAGCGAGGCGCCGATGGCTTCGCCTATCTCTTTGTCCGGGTCGGTGTAGCTGGGGTAGGGCACCGGAGCCTCTTCGAGGAAGGTGCTCGCGGCGTCGTCGGAGTCCTGCGTATCGATACCGAGAAAGGCGACCTGTTTGCCGTAGTCCGCCGCGGCCTGCTGAAAGTGGGGGAGCTCGAAGCGGCAGGGGCCGCACCACGAGGCCCAGACGTTGACCACGGCCGGGTAGCCGTGCAGCGCCGCGATCCGTCCTTCGTAGGCATCCTTGCCTCCGGGCAACAGCTGGTCGGCCTGGCGATGCAGCGCCGCGAGCGGAGCCGGCGAACCGGCCAGTGCCGTCGCGTAGTCGGGGTGCTTGCCACCGTAGTCACCACCCTGCGAGGACCCGCAGCCGGCGATCGCAGCGGCTGCAAATAGTAAGAGCGCTATCGCTACAAAGGGGCACCGCGCGAGGCGCGTCATCGACGGATCAGCCCGTGGGAATCATTCATCTGGCTTCCCTGTTTACAATAGGGACGTCCGGTTCGCCGTATGCGAGCCGCTCGAGTGCGCTGGGGGGAAGGAAGAGCCGACCTCCCGGCATCCTCGTCTAAGTCTCCCGATGGCACGCACCGCGTCGCTGCGGGAACGAAAGCACAAGCCTTCATGGCCAAGACCAGCGAAGTTGCCGCGCCAGCGGCAGTTCCTTCAGGCGCCGACATAGAGCGGGCCGCGGCGTTTGCCCGCGAGCCGTTGCTGCTCGACGGCGAGGGACCCGAGGCGCTCGCCCCGGGCACCGCCCGTCGCCGTGCCCTCGACGCTGCGCTGAAGGAGCTTGACGAAGGTCGGGAGGAGCCCTCGATTCAGTGGCGCCGCGATTTCTCGCTGCTGCTCGGCCTGGAGCGGCTGCTTGCCGACGAGCCTCCGAAGCTGCGCGACGGCGCCGAACTCAATCCCCACCAGGTCGACGCGCTGTCCGGCACCCTGACCGAGCTGATGTCCGAGCAGCAGACGGCGGCGGCCAACGACGGCGAACCTGCCCCCGCCGAGATTGCCGAGTCCGCCGCCGAGGGCAATGGCGCCTCGGCCGACGACGATGAAGAGGAGGAGCCGGAGGACCTTGCGCCCGACGAGGAGCCACAGGATTGGGAGGAAGAGCCGGCCGAGGACGAGGACGAGGAGGCCGTGGCCGAGGCCGCCGACGACCCTGGCGCCGCCCGCCGCTTCTGGTTCGAGCATGCGACCGGGGCCGGCAAGACCGTCGCCGCGGTCGGCTTCATCGACGCCACCCGCACCGGCGGCGTGCTCATCCTCACCCACCGCCGCAACCTGGTCGACCAGTTCATCGGCGAGATCTCCGACCGCGGCTACAAGGAGCGGCTGCGCCCGCCACTGCTAGGCGACCGCGACGATCCCGACGGCCCGGTCACGGTCGAGACCTACCAGTGGTTCGTCCGCAACCACAAGAAAGTCTCCGACGCCTACTCGATCGTGATCTGCGACGAGGCGCACACCGCCCTCGGCGAGAAAACCAGCGCCTGCATCCGCGCCTGGACCGGTCCGGTCTTCATCGGCATGACTGCGACTGGGGCGTTGATCGCCCGCCACGTCGCCGACCTCTTCCCGACCCAGACCTCGCGCTTCGACCTCGCCCAGGCGGCGCGCCGCGGTGTGATCGCGCCGCTGCGCTGCATGCGCATCCCGCCCGGGCCGGGGGTGCGGACGATCGCCAAGGTGCCGCTGCGAAAAGGCGAGGTCGACCAGGACTTCGACCAGGAGGAGCTGGCCGCGCTGCTCGACCAGGAGCCCTTCAACGTGGCGATCGCCGACCTCTACAAGACGCGCTTCAGCAAGACGCCCGGCGTCCTCTACACCGCCGGCGTCCAGCACGCCAAGAACGTCGCCAAAGCGCTGCAGAACGCCGGCATCGTCGCCCGCGCGGTCTCCGGCGAGACGCCGAAGCGCGAACTGGCCGAGATCCTCGCCGGCTTCGAGCGCGGTGAGGTCGACGTGCTCTGCAACGCGATGCTGCTCGCCGAGGGCTGGAACTCGCCGCGGGCGACGATCTGCATGCACCTCGCGCCGACCGCCTCGCGGCGGATCTACCAGCAGCGGGTCGGCCGCGTGACCCGCCGGGCGCCCGGCAAGGAGGCCGGCCTCGTCATCGACTTCGTCCACCCGGCGACGACCCACGACGAGACGATCGTCACCCTGCACAGCCTGCTCGACCGCGACGTCTACCGCGGCGGCGCGATCGTCGTCGGCCCGGTGCGCCGCGGTCGCGGCCGCCGGGTGCGGGTCGAGCGGCGCATCGTCCCCGTCTCGGACGACTCCGAACGCCGCACGCAGGTGCTCGAACGGGAGCTGTGGCGGATCGCGGTCGAGAACCTCGACTACCCCGAGCAGCACGCCTGGGCGGCGCTGGCGGGAGCGCGGGTCAACCCGCAGAACTGGCGTCGCGCCCGTTCGATGCTGCAGAACGACAAGACCAAAGAGCTGCGCCGCCGCTTCCTGCTCACCTGCGTGCAGCGCAACCGCAACTCGCAGTTGCGGCTGAAAGCGCTGGCCGAGATCGCCGACCTGCGCGACCCCGACGCTTTCGACGACGCGATCGACATCGTCGGCACCTGGAGCCGCGACGACAAGCGGGCGGGGACGAAAACCCTGCTGCAGGCGCTGGTCGACAAACGGATCGGCCGCCGCGACCAGGCCCAGGCATGGGTCTGGCGGCTCGCCTCCTACACCCCGGAACTGCACGAAGAGTACGCCGTGCAGCGCTGGCCGGAGACGAAGCGGCTGCTCGGCCTGCTGGTCAACTCCTCCGGCCGCGCGCATGGGCGCAACGCCCGCCGCCTCGTCCACGCGGCACGCAAACAGGACCGCCGCCTCTCGGTGTCGCTGCTTGCCGGCGCCGTCTCTCACACCCCGGAAGGGGAGGAGGTGCTGCGCGGCGCACGGATGCGTATGGCGCGCAAACCCTCGGCGACCGCGCGCGAACTGCTGCGCAACTTCCCCAAAGGCGGCAAACGGCGTCGCAAACGCAAAAAGGGCAAAGCGGGTGCGGCCACGGGCGAGAACGGCGCGAAACCGGCCAAGCAGCGAGCTCGGCGGGCGAGGAAAAGCAGCAGCGGGAACGGCTCGGCGCCCGACTCAGAGCCGCAGATGGACCTCGCCGGCGCCGAGGACGACGCGGTCGCCGCCGGCAGCGACGACGACTAGGTCCCCGGAATCTTCGATTCCGTCGGCGACGCCGGCACCACCGTTCCAGGAGACCTCGCGTCCGCGCAGCGCGTCGCGCGAGCGCCAGGCGGCGAGCGTCTCCTGTCGGTCGGCAGCGACCCAGCGATCGAGGTGGCGGCTTAGGACGTTGGCTGCGGCGTGGGGAGTCGGGGGGAGGTCTGGGGAAGTGCCTAGGTTCGCTTCGCTAGCGCTCCGCTCACTATGTTGGTGTCGCTTCGCGACTGAAATCTCTCGCCGGTGCGCCGCTTCGCGAGGCACTTCCCAGACCTCCCCCCGACTCCCCACGCTCGGGTCGAAGAGCGAGACCGCCGTTGCGCGGAGGTCGGGTGGGAACTCTTTGGGGGCGACTGAGAGGTTGAGGCCGATGCCTATTACCACCCAGCCGTCCTGGGGCTTGGCCTCGATCAGGACTCCGGCGAGCTTGCGGCCTTCGACCCAGACGTCATTGGGCCACTTGACCTGGCACTCGATTCCGGGCTGCAGCTCTTCGGCCGCTTCGCAGACGGCGAGCGGGACAGAGAGGGGCGGGAGCAGATGGCGCTCGTCGAGCGGGCGCAGAATCGCCGAGTAGAGGAGGGCTTTGCCGGGAGGTGCGGTCCAGGTGCGGCCCTGGCGCCCGCGGCCGGCGGTCTGCTCGGCGGCGGTGACGACGGTGCCGTGCGGGGCTCCGGCCTCGACCAGCTCCCGGGCGCGGGCATTGGTCGAGTCGGTGACGCGAAAGTGGCGGTGGGGAGCGCCGAAGCTCATCTCGCACCATTCGTTGAAGCCTTTTCCCCACTATGGGGGGGCAAATGCTTCAACGAGCTGCTGAATCGGCGACGAGTGCCTCGACCAGGCCGTCGATGTCGTGGCGCTCGGCTTCGACGTTGACCTCGAGGTTCGCGCCGCGCGCCGCCTCGCTCGTGACTGGGCCGATCGAGACGACGCGAGCGCCGGAGGGGAAGCGATCGCCGAGGGCCTCGGTCAGGTTGCGCACGGTCGAGGAGGACGTGAAGGTGACGTAGTCGGCCGACTGAGCCGCCTCGATTGCCTCGGGTGCCGGCGTTTCGCGGACGGTCTCGTATAGGGCCACGACATCGACCTCGCTGCCGCGTTCGCGCAGTGCATAGGGAAGGACATCGCGCGCCTCGGCCGCGCGGGCGATGAGGACCCGCTTGCCCTCCACATCGACGGAGGCCAGTGCCTCGACCAGCGCCTCGGCGACAAAGCGCCCCGGGACGACGTCGGCCACGATTCCATGCTCGGAGAGCGCTCGTACGGTTCCAGACCCGATTGCGGCGACGGTCGCCCCGGCCCGGCCACCGGCGCCCGAACGCCCCTCTCCTACCTGCTGCTGTTTCGGGGTACGGCCAAACGCCCGCGCGTCGAGGTCTGCTTCGCGCAGCGCGTCGAACAGCAGGTGCACGCCGTTCGGGCTCGTCAGGCAGATCAGCGCGTACTCGCCGATCCGCTCGATCGCACCCCGCACCTCATTGCTCTCAATCGTCGGCTCAATCCGGATCGCCGGCAGCTCGACGACTTCGGCGCCGAGGTCGCGCAGGGTTGCTGCAAGGCCACTGGCTTGGGCGCGCGCCCGGGTGACGACGATGCGCTGGCCGTGCAGCGGCCGGCGCTCGAGCCAGGCGAGCGCATCGCGGCGCTCGACCACCGAGCCGACGACGATCAGCGCCGGTGCGCCGATTCCCTCGTGCTCGACCGTGTCGGCCAGAGTTCCCAAGGTCGCGACGACAGTGCGCTGCCCTTCCATCGTGCCGCGCTCCACCGCGGCGGCAGGCTCCTCGGCGCTGCGCCCGGCGGCGATCAGCGCTGCGGCGTTTTCGCCCAGCCGCTTGACCCCCATGTAGAAGACGAGGGTGCCGGGGAAGCGCGCGAGCGCCTCCCAGTCGAGCGCGGTCTCGGCCTTTTCCGGGTCCTCGTGGCCGGTGATGAAGGCGACCGCGGAGGCATCGTCGCGATGGGTCACCGGAATGCCGGCGTAGGCGCTTGCCGCCACGCCTGCCGTGACCCCGGGAACGACCTCGAACTCGACCCCTGCCTCGCGCAGCGCCTCGCCCTCCTCGCCGCCTCGCCCGAAAACGAACGGATCCCCGCCCTTCAGCCGTACCACGCTCTTGCCGTCCCGCGCTGACTCCACCAACCGCTCGTTGATCTCCCCCTGCGGAACAGACGTGCCGGTGCTGCGGTGTCCATATGGGCCCTTCTCCACCGGCACGTCCCCGGAGGCCTTGCCGACGTAGACGAGGTCGGTGTCGTCTCGGGCACCGTCGAGGGCGCCAGGGGGGATCAGGCGGTCGTAGTAGATGACGTCGGCCGAGGCGATCAGCTCCAGCGATCGTGCCGTCATCAGGCCGGGGTCGCCGGGACCGGCGCCGACCAAGTACACGACCCCCGCTCGGGCGCTCACGCCATTTCCTCGACCCGGTCGAGGATGTCGCGGGCGCCGGCGCTGAGCAGACGCTCGGCGAGCAGTGCTCCGGCCGCTGCCGGCTCCTCGGCTTCGCCCTCGACCCGGTCGCGGATCCACTCGCTGCCGTCGGGCAGGCCGACGAAGGCCTCGATCGTCAGCCCCCCGCCATCGACTTGGGCGTGGACGCCGATCGGCGTCGCGCAGGTCGCCCCGAGCAGGGCAACCACGGCGCGCTCCGCGGTCAGCTCACGCAGGGCCATCTCGTCGCCGATTTCCGCGGCCGCCGCGATCGAGTCCGCGTCGCTGCCGCGTGCCTGCAGGACGAGCGCACCCTGGCCGGCCGCCGGGACCATTGCCCCCGCCGGCAGCGTGAAGGAAACCTCACCCTCGCGGCCCAGCCGATTGAGGCCGGCGGCGGCAAGCACGACCCCGTCCAGCTCTTCCTCGCCGAGCTTGCGCAACCGCGTGTCGACGTTGCCGTGCAGCTCGCTCACCTCGAGATCTGGCCGGGCGGCGAGCAGCTGCGCACGCCGGCGGAGACTGGCCGTCCCCACCCTGGCGCCTTCGGACACGTCGTCAAGCGAGCCCCCCGTCCCGATCCACACATCGGCCGGATCCTCCCGTACCGGCACCGCCGCGATCACCAGTCCCTCAGGCATCTCAGCCGGCAGGTCCTTGGCCGAGTGCACCCCGATCTCCGCTTCCCTCGCCAGAAGGGCACGCTCGACTCCCCGTACGAAACGTGCCTTATCTCCGACTTCGCCGTCAGAGGAAACCTCGATCAACTCAGCTCCCCCCAACAGCGCAGCGACCTGACCTGCCTGCGCCTTGGCCAATGCACTGTTGCGAGTAGCGATCCGAATCATTGAGCCCATCTCGGTAGGGGTGGAACGTCTTGTACTTTTTGGTTGATTCGTTTCGCTGACAACCTGCTGCGCTTCACCCAAAAAGTTAAGTGGAACCCCTACCGAGATGGGCTCCACCGCGACCGGCCCGACGAAGCTCAGTCACCTTGCCAGGCGCCTCACCCTCCGGCTCGGTCTCCGCGTCCAACCCGAACAGCTCGCGCAGCGCGCTGACGTACGCGTATGCATCGTCGCTGCCGGCGGAGCGCTTCATCCGCAGAGTCGGCTCGTGCAGGAGGCGCGAGGCGATCGCCTTTGCCATCGCCGTGAGCCGTTTGCGGTCGGCCTCGCCGAGGCTCTCCCAGCGGCCGTCGTTCTCGGCCAGCACGCGGGCGACGATCTCGTCGGCGCGCTCGCGCAGCGAGGCGATCGTCGGCACCACCTCCAGCGCGGCGAGCCAGCGCTCGAAGCGATCGAGCTCGGCGGTGAGAATCGGCTCCGCGCGCCTCGCCTCGCCCTCCCGGCCACTGGCGTTGCGCTCGACGATCTGCTGCACGTCGTCGATGTCGTAGAGGCTGACCCCGGCGACCTCACGGCACTCGGGTTCGATGTCGCGCGGCACGGCGATGTCGACCAGGAGCAGAGGCCGGCCCGAGCGTGTCTCCATCACCTGGGCCAGGCCGTCACGCTCGACGATGTGGTGGGGGGAGTTGGTTGCGGAGACGACGATGTCGGCGGCCTGCAGCTGCTCGGGGAGATCCTCGAAGCGGACGGCCTCTCCAGCGAAGCGCTGGGCCAGGCCGATCGCCCGGTCGTAGTGACGGTTGGCGACGAAGACGCTGGCGGCGCCGCGGGCGACCAGGGCCTTGGCGACCAGCTCCGCCGTCTCTCCGGCGCCGATCACCAGCACCCCCCGCTTGCCGAGGTCGCCGAGCGTGTGCCGCGCCAGCTCCACCGCCACCGAGGGGATTGAGACGCCCTTCTCGCCGACTGCGGTCTCCTCGCGGACCCGGCCGCCGGCGGCGAGGGCGCCGCGGAAGAGGCGGTTGAGGATCGGCCCGGTGGCGCCCTCGACCAGCGCCAGCTCGTAGGCGCGTTTGACCTGGCCCTGGACCTCGGCCTCGCCAACGATCATCGAGTCGAGCCCGGCCGTGACCCTGAAGAGGTGCCGGGCGGCATCGCCGGAACGCAGCGAGTAGAGATGGCCGAGAAGCTCGGTCGGGCGGATCTCCGCCTGCCGGGTCAGCACGCCCAGCGCCGTCGACTCGGCTTCGACCGTGTCGGAGACGATCAGGTAGAGCTCCGTTCGATTGCAAGTCGATATTGCCGCTGCCTCGTGGATGCCGTCGACCGCGGTCAGCTCGTGCAGCGCGCCGACCGCACGGCCCTCGGTCAGCGAGAGCCGCTCGCGCAGGTCGAGCGGCGCCGTCTTGTGGGAGACGCCGAGGGCCAGCAACTCACTCATACGGCGCGGCCTCCTCTGCTCCGTGAGGAGCCAAAGAATCAGATATGGATGGCTCCTCACCCCCGCGTCCGGGGGCGGTTTGGCCTCCGTTGGATCGCGTCTCCGCAAATCTCGCCAGCTCGCTCAGCTCACGCTCGATCCGCTGCAGTTTGGCCGCCATGATCGCCACGTAGACGACGATCAGGGCGAGGAAGACGACGTAGGCGCCGGCGACGTACTTGCCGGCCTCGTCGAGCGGCAGCGCCGGGGTTGCGGCGAGCAGGGCGAGCACTAGCTGACCTCCGGGGCGACGCGGGAGCGCCCGCCGGGAGCCGGAGCGTCGAGCGCGCGACGCAGTCGCTTCAGCTGCCCGGAGGCGCTCTTCGCGGTCAGCTCGAACTTGACCAGGGTCACCCAGAGCAGGCCGATCGCCAGCAGGCTGGCGAGGAAGGCCAGCATCATCGAGCCGGGCAGGCCGCCGTTGGTCGTGGCGAAGACCCGCGGGTGGACGAGGCTCTGCGCCATCCGCACCGCCATGAAGTTGAGCGGCACGAAGGCGCCGGCCGTGATCGCAAACACCGAGGCGTAGCGTGCCTGGCGCTCCCGATCCTCGATCGCGTAGCGGAACGGGTAGTAGGTCGCGTACATCAGGAAGACGATCAGGAAGCTGACCAGCGTCGGCTCGTCCCAGACCCACCAGTGTCCCCAGGATGCCTTGGCCCAGATCGAGCCGGTGATCAGCACGGCGACGCCGAAGATCACCGACATGTGGATCGAGACGTAGGAGTAGGCGTCCCAGCGCGAGTTGCCGCTGCGCAGGTGCGCGATCGCGAAGACGCCCCCGACCACGAACCCGATCAGCGCCACGATCGCCAGCGGCACGTGCAGGTAGAAGATCTTCTGGATGAAGCCCTGGTCGGCGTCGAGCGGGGCGTAGAAGAAGACCAGCGAGAGCGACGCGACGATTGCCGCGACGGTCGCGATCGAGAGTGGTCTCAGGCCTTTGCCGTACATGCTCGTGGCGCGGTGGGCGGGGTGGGCGCCTCAGTCCTCCACCAAGAAGTCGAACACCGCGTATCCGACCAGGAGGAAGATCAAATCGTATAGGCCGAGCGTCGCGAGCCAGGTGCCGAAGCGGTGGTAACCGGGACCGCCCAGCGCCAGCAGTGGCTCGATCGCGCCGGTGGCGGCGATCGAGAGCGGCACTACGAGGGGCAGCAGCACCAGCGGCGCGAGCAGGTCGCGGGCGCGTGAGTTGACCGCCATCGAGGAGATCAGGGTGCCGGTCGCGGCGAGGCCAAGGTCGGCGAGCAGGAGGACGAGGGCGAGCGGCGGCAGCGCCGCGGCCGAGTCGAGGAAGAAGACGGCGAAGACGGGGACGACGACCAGCTCCAGCACCAGCAGGTAGACGAGCAGCGCCGACGCCTTGGCGGCAAAGAGTGCGCTGCGGTCGATCGGGGCGAGGCGGATCGCGTCGAAACCGCCCTCCTCGCGCTCGCTGACGAAGAGGCGGTTGATGCCGAGGATCGCGGCGAAGAGCACGGTCACCCAGAGCACCCCGGCGGCGAGGCTGCCGGAGAGGCTGGTGCGATCGAGGCCGAAGCGGAAGATGACGAAGGTGGTGACCGCGAACAGCGCCATCGCCGGCAGCGACTGCAGGGTGCGCAGCTCGGCCCGCAGATCCTTGCCGAGGATCGCGGCGAAGGCGAGGCGGGACGGGGTCACGCGACCGCCACCCGGCCGCCGGCGCCGAGCCGCAGCACCTGATCGGCGTCGGGCAGCGCCCGCTCGGGGTCGTGGGTGACGAGGACGCGGGTACGTCCCTCGCCCGGGCCGATCAGCTCGCGGGCCAGCTCGCGGCCCTCGGCGTCGAGGTTGGAGTCGGGCTCGTCGAGCAGCAGCAGCTCGGGCTCGTGCAGGACGCAGCGGCAGATCGCGAGGCGCTGGCGCATTCCCGCCGAGAGCTCGGCGACGTGCTGGTCGGCACGGCGCTCCATTCCGATCGTCGCCAGCAGCCGCTCGATCCGAGCCTCGCCCGCATCGCCGCGCAGCCCGTGCAGCCGCGCGTGGAAGCGCAGGTTCTCGCGCCCGCTCAGGTCGCGGTAGAGCAGTGGCTCATGGCCGAGGAAGCCGATCCGGCCGCGTGCCTTCCAGGCCTCACCGGGCAGCTGAGCACCCAGCACCCGCACTTCCCCGCCGCTGGGCCGCAGCAGGGTGGCGAGGATGCGCAGCAGAGTCGTCTTGCCGGCTCCGTTCGGCCCCAGCACGACCAGCGACTCGCCCACCGCCAGCTCGAAATCGACCCCGTCGAGCGCCGGGAGTTCATCGAAGTCGCGCCGCAGCCCGGCGACCGCGACGGCGGGGTCCGTCAAGTGCGACGCTTGCGCAAAGTGCGGGCGCCGACCTTGAGCAGCGGCCCGGCGCCCTCGCGCAGGGCCTTGGTCCGGGTCTCGCCCTTGCCGTAGAGCAGCTTTGCCGAAGCGCGCACCGCTTCGCCCAGGGTCTGGTCGTACGGGTGCCACCAGAAGTCGCGGGTAAGGCCCGGCTCCCATGCGTTCATCTTCACGTTGACGCACTCGTAGAAGCCGAATTTGGAGTGCGAGCGACCAACTCCGGAGTCCTTGACGCCGCCCCAGGCGCACTGGCAGGCGCCGTGGCTGAAGGAGTGGTCGTTGACCCAGACCATGCCCGACTCGATCCGCCGTGCGATCCGCGCGCCCTTTTGCCGGTCCTTGGTCCAGACCGAGGCGCCGAGGCCGAACTCGGAGTCGTTGGCGAGGTCGATCGCCTCCTGCTCGGAGTCGACGACGACGATCGGCAGCACCGGGCCGAAGACCTCCTCTTTCATGATCCGCATCTCGTGGGTGACCCCGGTCAGCACGGTCGGGGCGATGTATTTGTCGGAGAGGCCGGCGACCTCGGTCGGGCCGCCGCAGAGCTTGGTGGCGCCGGAGGCGACCGCGTCCTCGATCAGGTCGACGACGATCTCGTACTGGCCGTCGGAGGTCATCGGGCCGATCTCGGTCTCCCACTCGATCGGGTTGCCGAGCCGCAGCTTCTGTGCCTCGCGGGCGACGCCCTCGACGAAGCGGTCGGCGACCTCGCGCATGACGTAGACCCGCTCGATCCCCGAGCAGGTCTGGCCGGCGTTGGCGAAGCCGCCCCAGACGGCGCCGGAGATCGCGTTGCCGAGGTCGGCATCGGCGCAGACGATCATCGGGTCCTTGCCGCCCAGCTCGAGAACCGAGCCCTTCAGCTGCTTCGCGCAGACCTCGCCGACCACCCGGCCGACGTCAACTGAACCGGTGAAGAAGATCTTGCCGGCGCTCGACTTCGCCAGCGCATCGCCGACGGCGCCACCGCCATGGACGACGCGGACCAGGCCCTCGGGCAGGCCGCCCTTCTCGAAGACGCGGCGGATCGCCTCGCCCAGCAGCGGCGTCAGACTGGCCGGCTTGAGGACGACGCCGTTGCCGGCCATCAGCGCGATCGCAACCTCGCCGAAGGGGATCGACCAGGGGTAGTTCCAGGGCGCGATCACCCCGACGACGCCAATCGGCTCATAGGTGAAGCGCGATTTCTTGCTCGCCAGGAAGGCCTGGGACATCCGCACCTTCTCGTCAGCGAGGATCTTGGGTCCGGCCTTGGCGCACCAGTGCAGCGCGTCGACCGTCGGCAGCAGCTCCATCGTGTACGCCTCGGCGCGTGGCTTGCCCTGCTCGTTGACGAGCAGTTCAGCGAGCTCGTCAATGTCATCCAGCAGGGCGTCGGCGGCGCGCTTCAGGTAGGCGCCGCGGGTCTCGAGGCTCAGCTCGGCCCAGGCTGGCTGGATGCGGGCTACGTCGTCTACCACCGCCTGGACTTCGTCGGGGGTGATCGTGGCTACCGATCCGACCAGCTCTCCCGTTGCTGGGTTGAAGGACTCGAGCGTGGACTGGGCGGCTTGGGGCTGCGTGGCGATCTCCATGGTTGGCGATTGTACGGCGTGGGATGGGAGCCGGGTGAGGACTTGGGAGTGCCTGGGTTCGCTTCGCTGACGCTCCGCTCACTATGTTGGTGTCGCTTCGCGACTTGAATCTCTCGCCGGTGCGCCGCTTCGCGAGGCACTCACAAGTCCTCACCCGGCTCCCGACTAGCGCGACTACCGGCACGGTCATACTCGGCCAATGCCCGACCGACTGTTCGAGAGCGATGAGCCCAGTGCCGCTGGGGAGGTAGCTGCTGACGCACCCTTGGCCGTCCGGATGAGGCCGCGAAGCTTGGATGAGCTCGTGGGGCAGGAGCACGTTCTCGGGGAGGGATCCGCACTTCGCACTGCGATCGAAAGCGGACACCCGCACTCGGCGATCCTTTACGGGCCGCCTGGCTCCGGGAAGACGACGCTGGCTCGGATCGCGGCTGCTGGGGCGGATGGGGCTTTCGAGGAGGAGTCCGCTGTCAACGCCGGCAAAGCCGAGATCCGCAGCGTGATCGAGCGGGCTCGGGAGCGGCGCCACGGCGCCGGGCGACCGACGATCCTGTTCTTGGACGAGATCCATCGCTTCAACAAGGCGCAGCAGGATGCGCTGCTGCCGGCTGTCGAGGAGGGGCTGTTGACGCTGATCGGGGCGACCACTGAGAACCCCTACTTCGAGGTGAATTCGGCGCTGCTGTCTCGCTGCCAGATATATGAGCTGCAGCCGCTGTCGGCGGAGCAGGTGGAGGAGCTTTTGCGGCGGGCGCTGGACGATCCCGAGCGCGGGCTGGCCGAGCCGCCGCCGGTCGAGGACGGGGCGCTGGAGATGTTGGCGCAGCGCTCGGGTGGCGATGCCCGGGTCGCCCTCGCTGCCCTGGAGCGGGCGGTCGAGCGCTCTCGCGGCGAGCCAATCGACATCGCCGCCGTCGAGGACGCCCTGCAGCGCAAGGCACTGGACTACGACCGCCAGGGCGATCGCCACTACGACTTCGTCTCCGCCTGGATCAAGGCGACTCGCGGCTCCGACGTCGACGCCTCGCTCTACTACCTGGCGGTGATGCTGGAGGGCGGCGAGGATCCGCGCTTCATCGCCCGCCGCATGGTCATCCTCGCCTCCGAGGACGTCGGCAACGCCGATCCCCAGGCGCTGCTCGTCGCCGACGCCGCGGCGCGCGCGGTCGACCGGGTGGGCCTGCCCGAGTGTGCGCTCAATCTCGCCCAGGCCACCGTCTACCTGGCCCTCGCGCCGAAGTCCAACGCTTCCCACAAAGCTCTCGGCCGCGCCCGGGCCGAGGTGCGCGAGAACGGCGCCAAGACGCCACCCGACTACCTGCGCGACGCTCATTACCCCGGCGCCGGGGAGCTCGGTCGGGGCGAGGGCTACCGCTACGCGCACGACGAGCCGGATGCCGTCAGTGACCAGCCGCTGATGCCCCCGGGGCTGGAGGAGCTGCGGTTCTACGAGCCCAGCGACCGCGGCTTCGAGGCCGAGCTGAGCAGCCGCCTCGAGGCGCTTCGCAAAAAGCTCCTCGGCAGCGAATCAGGCGCCTAGTCGCAGGCGCAACTTCTTCATAGACGCCGTGTTTCAGAGGTGGCTTTCCAAGTTAGAGCCAGGGAGAGCCGACACACCGGCCGGAGGCCTGGACTGGGGGTCTCCGGCCGGGATTTAAATGGGAAATCAGGGGGAATCCGACGACCGCGCGGGAACTGCGCGGTCGTCGGTCGTTGTGGGAGGTGGGGAGTCGTCTCGTGAGTTCCCATGTTCGCTTCGCTCACCAATCTGGTGCCGCTTCGCGGCAAAGAAACACTCTGCGGAGCCGCTTCGCGAGGAACTCACGAGACGACTCCCCGCCTCCTCTATCGTCCGACTATCGCTTCGGAGAAGCTGAGACTCGGTGGCATGGCTCTGCGCAACGGCCTGCTCATCCATGGGCCCACTCACTGGGCGGCCGCTGTGCGGGACGAAGACCGGCAGGTTGTGGTTGCCTCCGAGCGGAAACCGGAGCTGGCGCCGAAGCTTGCTGGGAAGGTGCCCGGGCTGCGGGGGCCCCTCAAACTCTTAGAGGCTTTGGCTGTGTTGCCGCTGGTGCGACGGCGGATGCCGGCGGCTCGCTTGCCTTTCGAGGATCGCAGGGTGCTGGCTACGATCGGGATGACGCTGGTTTCCACCAGCCTGCTTCGCCGCCGGCTGGCCAGCTCCGCGTTGCGCGAGGGCTTGGTCCAGGCGCTGGGCGCCGCTCCTGCCGTCGTCGCCCTCACCGATCGCGACCTGGCTGCCTACCACGGCGTCGAGCACAAGGCGATCGCTGCCTACGAGCAGGGGATCGAGGACCCGGTGTCGGTGCCAAAGGAGCACGATCGTTGTGGCTCCAACCTGCTGGCGCCGATGATGCTGCTCTCCGCCGGTGGCACGGTGGTGCTGGAGCGGTTGGTCGAGCGGCCGAGCCCGTTGGCGCGGGCTGCGGTCGGCCTCGGCGTCGCCTCGATTGCCGTCGAGATGTTCGCCTGGAGCGACCGCAATCACGGTGCTCCGCTGGCCGAGGCGTTCCACACGCCCGGCCGCGAGATCCAGCGGCACCTTGCGACCAAGGAGCCGACGCCCGAGCAGCTCCAGGTCGGGATCGCCGCGCTGGCCGAGATCCTCCGCGTCGAGGGCTCGCAGGCCGGCGAGGGCGAGCCCCCGCCGGCGCCGTAGACTCCCGCCGATGTTTGGACGGATCGATCACATCGGCGTCGCTGTCGAGGACATCGACGCAGCGCTCGCTCTCTACGAGACGAGCTTCGAGATGACGCTGGCCCACCGCGAGACGGTCGATTCCCAGGGCGTCGAGGCAGTGCTGCTCGACGTCGGCGACGGGCACGTCGAGCTGATGCGGCCGCTGACCCCCGACTCGCCGATCGGCAAGTTCCTTGCCCGCAAGGGCCCCAAGCTGCATCACGTCGCCTATGCGGTCGACGACATCGATTCGACCTTGGCGAAGCTCGCCGCCGCCGGGCTTGAGTTGATCGACAGCAAGGCGCGGACCGGCATCCGGGGAAGCCGGGTGGCTTTCATCGAGCCGCGCTCTACGGGCGGCGTGTTGACCGAGATCGTCGAAGCGAGTGGAGAGGAGCACTGATGGCGGACGCGCAGAAGGTGGAGATCGGCTTCGAGGGCGGGCAGGTCGTCGCGGTGCGACTCAGCGAGGACGAGTTGAAGGATCTGCGCAAGCAGGTCGAGAAGGGCGGCTGGCACGACGTCAAGACCGAGGACGGCGTCCTCTCCGTCTACGTCGGCAAGGTGGCCTTCCTGCGCATCAATTCGGGCGCACACAGCGTCGGCTTCGGCCTGAGACGGCGGGACTGCTGCGAGCCCGCAGGCTGCTCGGCGCCGCCGGCCTGGTGACGCTGGCTGCCGCTCTGTGGTGGCGCAAGAACCCGTCTGCCTGCCCCTATGGCCAGCGGTTCTGGGTCGAAGCGCCGCACCCGATCATCAGCCGCGACCGCCTGCGCTCGGTGCTTACGCCGGTATCGGGGGAGCGGGTGTTGGAGATCGGTCCGGGTACCGGTTACTACACGCTCGACATGGCCGCCTGGGTGGGACCCGAGGGCCGGGTCGAGATCTTCGACCTGCAGCAGGAGTTCCTCGACCACGTCGGCACCCGCGCCGTCGAGCGCGGCCTCGGCAATATCGTCCCCACCCAGGGCGATGCGACCGCGCTTCCTTACGAGACCGGCGCGATGGACGCGGTCGTCCTCACCGCCGTCCTCGGTGAGATCCCCGATCCAGTCGCTGCGCTGCGTGAGATCGGCCGCGTGCTGAAGCCAGAGGGCCGCCTCGTCGTCGGCGAGCTCTTCGGCGACCCCCACTTCACGACTCTCGCGTCGCTCAAGCGCCAAGCTGCCGAAGCGGGCCTCACCTTCGAGACCCACTCCGGCAACTGGTTCGCCTATTTCGCCCGCGTCTCGACTACCAGCGCGAGCCTCCCAGCGAGTTGAGCTGGAACACCCTCGCGGTATTCGACGCATCGGCGTTGCCACCGTCAGCGTCGGCGTTACCGCCATCGCCCCCGGTCGCATCACCGCTTTCCGCCGTGGTGTCGCCACCCTCGGCGTCGGCGTCGTTGTGGCTTCCACCTCGGCCGTAGTCACAGCCGCAGGACTTGGATTGCTCCTGTCCGTCCTGCGGTTCTGATTGGGCGTAGGCGCTGCCGTTGTCTTCCTGGGTGTTGCCGGTGTTGGCGTCGCCGCCTTCACCGCCGGTCGCGGTGGCATTGCCGCCGCTGGCTTCCGGATCACCCTGCTGGATGCCCGACTGGTTGCTCTGCGGACTGCTCGAGCTCTGCTTCGAGTCGCTCTTGCAGCCACAGTCCCCGTGCGGGGAATAGCCGGACCCCTGGCCCGACGACTCGTTGGCCTGCTTCACCACCGAGTTGTTGGACGCATCGGCGTTGCCACCGTCAGCGTCGGCGTTACCGCCATCGCCGCCGCGGGCATCGCCACTTCTCGCCGTGGTGTCTCCACCCTCGGCGTTGGCATCGCCGCCAACCGAGACGGCAACCGCGTTGCCGTTCCCGATCTGGGTGTTACCCGTGTTGGCGTTGCCGCCATTTCCTCCGGTGGCCGTTCCATTGCCACCGTAGGCGCTTGGATTGCCCTGCTTGACGTCCGACTTGTTGCTCTGCGAGCCGGACTTCGAGGGACTCTCCTTGCACCGGCAATCCCCGTATGAGGAATGGCCGGAACCACTCGACTCGTTGGCCTGCTTCACCACCGAGTTGTTGGACGCATCGGCATTGCCACCGTCGGCGTCGGCGTTACCGCCGTCGCCGCCGCGGGCATCGCCACTTCTCGCCGTGGTGTCTCCACCCTCGGCGTTGGCATCGTTGTGGCCTCGATCCTTGCCACGACCACAACCACAGGACTTGCTCTCCTTCTGCTCCTGTGGTTCGGATTGGGCGTAGGCGTTGCCATTGCCTTCCTGGGTGTTGCCGGTGTTGGCTCCACCACCGTTGCCGCCCGTGGCGCTGGCGTTTCCACCACTCGCTTCAGGGCTGCCCTGGTCGAGCTTCGACTCGTTACTCTGCGAGTCGCTCGAGCTCTGCTTCGAGTCGCTCTTGCAGCCACAATCTCCGTGAGAGGAGTTGCCGCCACTCGACTCGTTGGCCTGCTTCACCACTGCGTTGTTGGACGCATCGGCATTGCCACCGTCAGCGTTGGCGTTGCCGCCATCGCCCCCGGTCGCATCACCGCTTTCCGCCGTGGTGTCGCCACCGTCAGCGTCGGCGTCGCCGCCAACCGAGACGGCAACCGCGTTGCCATTCCCGTACTGGGTGTTGCCGGTGTTGGCGTCGCCGCCTTCACCGCCCGTTGCAGTGGCGTCGCCGCCGGTTGCGCTCGGGTCACCCTGGGTGATGCTGCTGCCGTTGCTCTGGCCTGGGGCCGTCGGCAGTGGCACGGAGGCGGCGGCTGGCGCCGCTCCGATCGCCAGGGCAACCGCGGCTGCGATTACAGCCGTGGGATATCGCATTGGTAAATCCTTTCTCTACTTGAGTTGCTTTTTGCCGGGGAGTAATCGGGCTCCCGGCGCAGCCCTGGTCTGAGTCCGCGAGGACTAGCCAGGGCGCTCGAGTGCGCAGACGAACGGGGTCTGGGGCCGGAGAGCTGGCCCTCCCCCAAGTCTGCGGCAGATCGCCGGCGCGGCCAGCGCGAGCAACGCGAGCAGCGCGGCGATGGGGATGAAGGAGGTGCCACCGGCCCCGGCCGCCCCGTCCTGGGACGATCCGGGCGCTGGTTGTGGCGCGTTGCCGTCGCGAGGAGTGAAGTCCGCGAAGCGCTCGTCGACGGGAGCGGTGAAGACGTCGCCGAGGTCGGCCCGGCCCAGGCCGTCATGGCTCGGAGAGGAGCTGATCGAGGCACCAGAGACCCCGGAAGGCAATGGCTCGACACCTGCAAAGTCGAGCAGATGCCGGATCGGCGAATTGCCCGGGCCGTCGGCCAGCTCATTCCGGCGGAATCCGGCGGTCGCGGTCCTTGGAACTGCCGGCGCCACCGGGTGCGAGAAGGCATCGGCGCCGACTTCGAGTGGACCGCCGCTCGACGACCGCAGGTCCTCGAGGCCTTCAGGAACAGCTAGAGCCTGGACGACCCCGCTCGGCAATGCGCCACGTGCCATTTGCAATGCGCTGGACGCTATTTGAAGTGGAGGGTGGAGCGGCGTGGGGACGGGATCGACGGGGGCCACCCGATTCACAGCCTCGGCAGTACTTCTCGCCGAGTGCCCGATCGTCACCGTCGCTTTCGCCGGGACTCGAGGGGCCGCCTGGGCCAGCTGCTCCGATGCTTGGTCGGTAGACGGAACGGCGGCAACGTCCTTCGCGACGTTGGAGACGGCGCGGACGTCGGGCGCAGGGAGGTCGGCGGTAGAGGGGTGAGTGGGAGTTGCTTGGGAAGCAGCTGATGGGGTGGCTGGCGGTTCGCTCTCGGCCGCCACGCTCACGCTCTCGCTGGCAGGCTCGGGTTCCGCTGCCTGCACCGGTTCCGAGGTGACGGCCTCGGGAGCTGAAGCAGGTGCGGAGGCTTCCTCGCCCGCTGCGGAGGAGGCCGCGGCAACCGTGTCGAGGCCTTCCGCGGTTGCACGAGCGGAGAACACGAGCAAGGACAACACGCTCGCCGCCATTACGGCGATCGTCAAAGCGGGCCAAGCCCTCGGCGTGTGTCTGGTCGAGTACTGCACAGATCGATCAGATTACCCAATATTCGTCCAAAATCACGCTGAATTTTAAAGTCCATCCAGGGCTCTAGTTCAGGTCGAGCCTGGTCTCTTCCACGAATTCCCTGCATTCGACGAACGGACCGGTAGAGGGAACGACCGGCAGACTAAAAATGTTAAGAAGGTCCAGGAGTTCGCTGAGCGACCAGGTCGAGGCTTTGCTCAATGCCCTGGCTGACAGCGAGGGCACCAGTAGGTGCGGCGGTTCGCGTCGCCCTGGCCGCGGGCGGCGATCGGCGTACCGCAGACAGGGCACGGTCGAGCGGCATGACGGTAGACCGCAGGCGAGGGCCGTCCACGCTCGACCGATTCCCGCATCAAGTGCCGCGCGGTCTCCAGCGACCGCCGGAGCAGGTCGTCGGAGAGATCGCCGATTGCCCGCCACGGACTCACCCGGGCGGCGAAGCAGGCCTCACTCTTGAAGATGTTGCCGATGCCCGAAATCAGTCGCTGGTCGAGCAGGGCGTCGCCCAGCTCGCGGTCGGGCGAAGCCCGGAGGCCGGCGATCGCCGCGGCCAGATCGAGCTCGGGCGCGAGGATGTCGGGACCCAGCCGAGCCAGCACGGGGTCGCGGCGCAGCTGGGTGGCGCTCAGCACGCGCAGAGTCGGGCCGCCGAACTGGACTACCTCGACCGCTTCGCCGCTCAGCACCACCCACGCCGCGGAGGCCGGCTTGCGCCAGCGGCCGCCAGGCTCGATGACCTGCCAGGAACCGCTCATGCCGAGATGGCTGTGGAGGACGAGCTCGCCGAAGTGGAGCAGCAGGTGCTTGCCGCGCGCCTCGACTCGCTCCAGCCGGCGGCCGTCGAGCCGCTCTACTCTCGCGGCCCGACCGCGGCCGTTACCGGCCCGAACCCCGAGTTCCTGCCCACCGACGGCCACCTCGATTCGCCGCGCGGTCCGCAGGATCGTGTCCCCCTCCGCCATGCGCTCAGTACACAGCGAATGGCGGCGGTACCGGGGCGGTGGGAGGGCCGCCCCGGTACCAGACCATCAGTGCTTCTTGCCCCCGTGGCACGCCGGGATGTTGAGCCGCAGGTTGTTCCTCTTGAGCTGTCGGCTGTTCTGCGCTTTCAGGTTGAGGAAGCCGTTGGTCTGTCCCGTGCAGAGATTCCGGGAGTTGACCAGCAGGCCCTTGTTGCCGCCCTTCATCGTGAGGATGAACTTGCTCACCGCCACGTCAGGGGTGTTGTTGAACACGGTCTTGAGGCGGCCGTGCTCGGAGCTGATCACGCCACGCAGCCGGATCGGGACCTGGCCGTGCAGGTTGACCAGCAGATCCGGCAGCGTGTTGCTCGACGAGGTCAGGTAGACCGGGCCCTTGAGCGCCTTGTCGAGCAGCGGCGAGGTTGCCTTGGCGTGCCCGTAGATCGAGTTCTTCGGGCATTCGTTGGCGGCCAGCTGGACCCTCGTGCAGATCGTTCTGATGTGACTCTGATCGAGGATCGTCGCCCGCGGCAGGATGAACGCTGCTCGCCGCAGGTTGGCGTCGCCGTTGCGGGCTTCGAGAGTCGCCCGGAACTTCGGGTTCTTCGCCCGCTTGGTCTGGTTCTTGCCGCCGAGGATCTTCGGGAAGAACTTCGGCTTGAACTGCAACTTCTTGCATTCGGTTGCCCGGAAGTCGCTCGACGCTTTTGCTTCGAACCAGGCGCCCGGGTTGGCCGGGTCTTCGCCACCGCCGAAGATCCCAGAGCCGATCTGGAACGTTTCGCGACAGGTGGTCGGGTTGACGGTGAAGTTCTTGCGGTTGACCGCGATGTCGATCGACCGGACATCGAGCTTCACGCCACCGAATATGTAGGGAATGGGATCCGAGACGGCGTGGACTTCGGCCGTTTCGGGGTCGATGTTGAGAGCCGTCCTGACCACGTCGGTGCCGAGGTCATAGGGCCCCGCGACCGCGGGGACCACGAAGACGAAGCTCAGCGGCGCCCCATTGTACGGTCCGGCGAGATAGGCCTTGCCGGGGGTGTGGAACGGAGTTCCCGAGCCGACGCCGATGTTGACCGTGCCGACTTGGCTGTTAGAGGGACAGCTCGGATTGGCCAGCTCGGCTTTGCCCGACGTGCTGCCGGCGGCAGAGATGCTCGCTTCAGGGCAGTATTCGGTGCCCTTCAGCTTTGCCACCATCCCGGGGGGCAGGTTGACGCTGACCCGGCGGATCTCCTGAGCCCCGTTGGGCCGCGTGATGTGCAGGTTGAACGGGCTGAACTTGCCGGCCTTGGTGCTGTTCGGCCCAGCGTTGAACGTCGGGCTGAAGGGCCGTTCGCCGAGTTTTTTCGGACAGGGTCCGCCGCCGGCTTTGTTGTCGAGCGTGAATTCGCCGCTCGGAGTGGCGTCTGCATTACCCGTCCAGGGGGTCAGCGCCGTGGTCGTCTTATGGGGTCCGCAGGTGTCGGGCGTCGTCAGCGCCCCTTTTGGCCCACCGATGATGTGGACTTGGAACGAGCTGAACGTCGCCTGGGGATTTTCTTCCACGACTGCGGTGAGCTGGCCGGTCTGCAGGTTCGGGAAGACCTGTCCCTTCAGCCGGACGTTGACGCCGTAGCGTTCGGACTCAACCGTGAGAAAGACCCGGAATTGCTTGCCGGTGGTGGGATCGTTGCTTTCCGGTTGGGCCGCGTAGACCTTGCCGTGCAGCGAGTTCGGCGGCAGCGAGGGCGTTTCCACATCCACAGTGCCGATCTCCGAAGCCGCAGGGCACTGAATCGGGTTGTTGGTGTGGTAGGCGAACTGATCGTTGGTGCAGGGCACCAGACCGTTGGCAACGGAGGGGTTGAGCCCCATCCCTTCGGGCAGCGTCACTTTCGCCACCTTGAGGTAGGAGTTAGCGATCGGTTCGGAGGGGTCGAAGGGGATGCCGATGTCGAGCGTCGCCGTGTCGGGCGAGTCGGTCGAGCTGTTCACGGTCGTTTTGAGCGTCGGTTCGAATGGGACTTTGTCGCAGCCTTCCCCGGAGAAGGGCGTGGTGAAGCTTTTCGTGACGAATTTGCCAGGTTCGGTCTGCTGGTCGACGTGGAGTTCCGCCGTTTGGGGAGCGCCACAGACGCTCGGGTTGGTCAGGTAGGTGCCGTTTCCGAACGGCGCCCCTTTGTTTCCTTCGAAGACGAGGCGGGAGCCGATGATAGGCGGGTGTTCCGCGGTTCCGTCGGGCGGATGGATGTCGCTGATCGTGAAGGTGACGTGCTGATCCACCGGGCTCAGTGAGCCGACGATGATGGTCGGTTCACCGGGGGCGCTGGTCGGGAATCCGACCATCGACGGAACGCCCTGGAAGGGCACGAGGTTGTAAACAGGGAGTTTGGCTCGTGCCACCGGGCAAGCCGCAACCGGCAATGGAGGAGACGTGCAGGGTGGCCCCTGTCCCGCAACCGTCAGGTACGCGGAGCCGACGAGCGATAGCGGCGAGCACGTCGGCGGGTTTGCTTTCAGTTCTTCCACCGTGCACTTGGCGGTGGTTGCTTCGGGGTTGACGCTGAGGCCTTCAGGCGTGTCTACGACTATGTCTTTGACGAAGCCTTCTGGAAAGTTGGCGAATTCCGGAGCCGAGAACGTATTAAGCATGAAGTCGGTGATCGCGAACGGAGGATGGCCCGCTGCCTGTTTGAACCATTTCGATTCGGACGTCGGTTCTTTGTTGCACTGCAGCGGCGACACTGGGGGAGGGAATCCGATCAGTTTTTCCCCAAAGTTCGCAGGCGTCTCGGTGTCTTCTTTGCACGTCAGCGCTTCCCAGTTCGCGATACCGAAGGCGGCCTGGGCGCTGGATGCTCCAAATGCGAGAACGAAGAATGCGGCGGTGAGCGCTAGCAGCCCAAACGGGCCTCGCGTACCTCTCATATGAGACTCTCCTCCAAGACGGGTTTCCAAAAAAGAACTACCCGCCTCCCGCAGTTAAAAACGGTACACCATGGAGCCCGCGGGCTCCATAGGGGCCAACTACGTATTGGCCAAAGAGGCCCAGAGTCGTTCCTCCGCCGCGGCTACCCGTTTGGCCATCACGTCGATTTGACGCCAGAGAGCCGGCTCGGGCTCGTCGCGCTCGCTCGCCGCGTGGAAGGCTTTTGCCAGGTCGGTCCACGTGGCGGCGGCACCTGCGGCGAGCGGGGCCTCGGACCGGCCTGCCTCTTCGAGGAAGCGCGAGTACATCAGCCTGAAGGCGCCGCCGCCGGTGCCGCGCCGCTCGATCACCTGGTAGCCGAAGCGGGCGCACCACTGCCAGTCCTCGGCGGCCTCCGGCCAAGACCCCGCCTCGTCAGCGAGGCGACGTACCGCGTCGAGGCCGGAGAAGCCGCGGAACTCGGGCTCGACCATCGCCCGCGCGGCGCGCTCGATCGCCGCCGGAATCGCTTCGTGCAGGCGCTCGGGCGCGATCTCCCCCGCACCCGTGAACATGTGGCCGGAGAGCGGGTAGGCGGGGTGCCGGCTGTGACGCGCCTTGTCGAGGTTCTCGAGCCGGGTCGTCTGCAGCTGCTCGAAGCCGGTGTCGGAGAGGTGCGCCAGCTCGTCGTCGTAGCCGGCGAGGACGACGGCGTGGCCGGGGAAGTGGGCCGAGTTGCCGTAATGGTCGAGGTAGTAGAGGTCGGTGAGGAGCAGGACGGGCCTGCCGGCGTCGACCTCGGCGCGGGCTGCGGCCCAGGCGCCGTCGTCGCCGCGCTCGAAGGTGCGCAGCTCCAGCGCCGCTCCGGTCAGCTCGTCGAAGCTCTCCTCGAGGCGCGCGGTGCGGCCGTTGAACCAGCGGCTCGGCGAGGCGTCCTCGATCGTCACGTAGTAGAAGCAGGCGCCGGCGCCGAGGCCGAACGCCATCTCCTCGCTCAGCTCTACGCCGTGGAAGGCGAGGAGGTTGCGTAGGGCGGTCGAGCCGCAGTGGTGGCCGGGGGTGTGGGTGTAGTTGGGGACGAAGGGCATTGGGCTTGCTTGATTCTGATTGACCTTGACGGGTGGCGGGAGCGAGGGGTTTCCCCGGGAGGTGCCTAGGTTCGCTTCGCTCGCTATGTTGGACCGCTTCGCGGTGAAATCACTCTGCGGAGCCGCTTCGCGAGGCACTCCCGGGGAAACCCCTCGCTCCCATATTCTGCGCGGCCTATGCGGGATCTCGATCTCAGGCTCATGCGCGTCATGCGAACTAGCGGGCACACGCCCGGCTTGGAGAAAGCTGCGAAAGCTCTTGGGAAGGCTGGGAACAATGGGGCGATCTGGGTGGCGGTTGGAATCCTGTTGGCGATCGTCGACGGCTCTAATCGGGAAGCCTGGTTGATCTGTGCCGCCCTGGGACCGATTGCTATCGGGCTCAACTACGTGGTCAAGCTGATCGTCAAGCGGCCTCGTCCGGTGTTGGAGGGGCTGCCGCCGCTCGGGGGCGCTCCCAGCTCGCTCAGCTTTCCTTCGGCGCACGCGACTTCTTCGTTTGCTGTGGCGACGGCGATGACCCGGGTTGCGCCGCTTGGTGCTCTCGCCTTCGTTCTTGCTCTCGCCCTCTCGCTGGGGCGTCCATACCTTGGGATGCACTACCCGTCCGACGTCCTGGTCGGCGCCGTGCTCGGCGTCGCCCTCGGCCTGATCGTGCCGCTCTCGCTATGAAGGTCGGCATCGTGGGCTTGCCCAACGCGGGCAAGTCGACGCTCTTCAACGCCCTGACCAAGGGTGGGGCCCAGACCGGCGACTACCCGTTCACGACGATCGAGCCCAATGTGGCGATCGCCCAGGTGCCCGACGAGCGCCTGGGGCAGATCGGCGAGACCGTGCGCAGCTCCGAGCTCGTGCCGGCGACGATCTCGTTCCACGACATCGCCGGTCTGGTCAAGGGCGCCTCCGAAGGGGAGGGGCTGGGCAACCAGTTCCTCGCCTCGATCCGCGAGACCGATGCGATCTGCCACGTCGTCCGCTGCCACGCCGATTCCGGCGTCCCCCATCCCGACGGCCGGGTCGACCCGCTCGCCGACATCGAGACGATCGAGACCGAGCTGGTGCTCTCGGACTACGACGGGGCGGAGCGGCGCCTGGAACGGGTGCGAAAGGGGGCTAAGTCGGGCGACGCCGAGGCGATCGCCGAGCGCGACTGGCTGGAGCGGGTGGTCGAGGCGCTCGCCGCCGGCAAGCCCGCCCGCTCGGTGCCGGTCCCCGATGCGGCCGCCCATGGACCCGCCAACCTGCAGGCTCTTACCACGAAGCCGATCCTCTACGTGGCCAACGTCGACGAGGGAGATGCCGACCCTCCCGCGGGGGTCGCCGCGCACGCAGTCCAGGTGGGCGCTGGCGTGGTTGCGATCAGCGCCCGGATCGAGGGCGAGCTGGCTGAGCTGGACCCCGCCGAAGCGGAGGAGATGCGCGAGTCCTACGGCGTCGAGGGCTCGGGCCTGGCGCGACTGGTCCGCGCCGCGTATGACCTGCTCGAGCTGATCACCTTCTTCACCGCAGGTGAGGACAAGGAAGCCGTGGCGCGGCCGCTGCCGCGCGGCGCCACCGCCTTGGAGGCGGCTGGAACGATCCACACCGAGATCCAGGACGCCTTCATCAAAGCCGAGGTGATCGGCTGGGAGGCGCTGGTCGAGTGCGGCGGCTACTCCGCCGGTCGGGACCGAGGCCTGCTTCGCATCGAGGGCCGCGACTACGTCGTCCAAGATGGCGATGTCATAACCATCAAGGTGTAGCTTCCGCGAATGGACCAGGGAGCGCGGTTCCCGCGGATCGCCGAGAAGGCCGGCCACTACGAGAGCTTCTACATCAAGGCCTGCCGGCCGGGTGGGGGGCAGGGGATCTGGATCCGCCACACCGTCCACAAGCGGCCGGGGGCCGAGCCGAACGCCTCGATCTGGTTCGTCCTCTTCGACCGCGAGGCCGACGGGCCGCGGGCGACCAAGGTCACCGTGCCGGCGGCGGAGCTGTCGGTGCCCTCGGGGTCCTGGGTCAAAGTCGATGGGGCCGAGATCGGGCCGGGGCAAGCAGCGGGCGCCGTGAGCACCGATGCCGTCAAAGCCTCCTGGGAGCTGACCTTCTCCGGCGACGCCGAGCCCTGCAAGTACCTCCCGTCCGACCGCCTCTACGAGACCCGCCTGCCCAAAACCAAGTTCGTCGCACCCTTCCCGAACGCGCGCTTCGAAGGCAAGCTCGAGATTGACGGTGAGACGATCGAGCTCGCCGGCTGGCCCGGCATGATCGGCCACAACTGGGGCAGCGAGCACGCAGAGCGCTGGGTCTGGCTCGAGGGAACCGGCTTCGCCGACTCTCCCGACACCTACTTCGACGCCGGCGCAGCCCAGATCAAGCTCGGTCCCTGGACGACTCCCTGGGTGCCTTCCGGAATGCTGATGCTCGACGGCAAGGCGCACCGGCTCGGCGGCCTCGGCCAGATTCGCGCCGCTTCCATAGAAGAGTCAGCCGGTGAGTGCAGCTTCGTCTTACCGGGCAAGGACATAGTCATCCGTGGCAAGGTCTCCGCCCCGAGGAAGGACTTCGTAGGCTGGATCTACGCCGACCCCAAGGGCCCTGAGCACAACACGATCAACTGCTCGGTGGCGGATCTGGAGCTCACCGTAGAACGCCCCGCACTGCCCCCTCTCCAGCTTTCCCTCCCCGGTGGGGCGGCCTACGAGTTTGGCATGCGCGAGAAGGACCACGGCATCCCGGTTCAGCCGTACCCAGACGGCTGAAAAGGCCATCGAGGGGTCCGTCCGGGGGCGCCTCCCAACGGCACCGCGGAGAGGTTCTAGCCCCGAAGGGGCTCGACATTAGCCCGCCGAAGGCGGGCTTGGGCGCCACCGGATGGACCCCTCGATGGCCCACCCGTAGCCTTGCCGTTGACGAGCTTGCGGAACTCCATCCAGGTGCTGTAGCTGCCCAGCGCCGACTCGAGCTGATCTCCTCGGACCTTGGTTGCGCCCCCCGTCCCGATCAGCTTCGCTTCTACGATCCGCGGAGAGACTCCGCGTTTGGTGATCACCACTTGCTTTAAGCGCCCATGCAGGTAAGCGCCCAACCTGGAGCTGATCTCGGGGCCGCTGAATTCGAGCTTCCAGTTGTGCAGCGGGCAGGCGCCGTCGTAGGGGTCGGGAACGCCAACGAGGTAGGGGATGGCGGGGCCGAAGAAGACGTTTTGGACACTCTCGGTCTGGCCGCCGGAGCAGGCGGAGAAGTAGGTCACGGCGATTTTGCCGCCGTACATCACGATCTGCCCACGGGTCGCTTCGGCGGCTTCGTTGGTCGAGGCGGTCTCGCTCGACATGCCCTCGTAGACCTGGCTGCGCGTGTCGTCGTAGAGGTCGAAGCCGTTGCCGCCGACTGCGCCGGTGAGGGCGAAGGAGCGGGCGGCGACTGCCTGCGCGCGCAGCTCTGCCTGCGGCCAGGAGGGCGGCGACTCGTTGGGAATCACGCCTTTGACGTACTGGTCGACCGGCAGCGCGTTGATCTCGTTGAGCGAGCTGGCGTCGCTTTCGGTGGGGACCACCTCGAGCGCGCCGCGGTAGGGGCTGCCGTCGATCGTGACTTGCCCCTTTCCCGCAGCCCGCAGGGTGTGGCCGCAGTTGGCGATCGGGCGGCCGCCGGAGCTGCGCAGCCCGACGCTCGAGCCGGCCCGGTGCGCCTCATAGTCGCGCCCCGCGTCGAGCGCCTTGCCGCAGGCGCTGGTAGCGCCGCTGAAACCGATGTCGCTATCGGAGACGTCGAGCAACACCCGGACGATTCGTGGGCCCCCCAGCTTGCCGATCGTCGTCCCCGAGTAGTAGTGGCCGAGGATGAAGCCGTAGCCCTTGCCGTGCGTGGCGTAGCCGTAGGCGCCGTACTGGCTCATCCCCACCCCGTGGCCGAAGCCGTGGCCGAGCACGGCCCAGCGCACGCCGGCCTGGGCATTGGGGGCCAGGAGGAGGAAGAGGAAAAGTGCGGTGAGGCGGAGTCGCATCTCTGGGTGACAGATTCGGGAAAGGGGAGTCTCGGCCTGCACTACGCTTTAGATGATTGACCCCACGACCCCGCACACCTGGATGACGCGCGTGGCGCTGCGCATCTCTGCGTCCTCGGGTTTGCCTTTGCAACCAGCAAAGGCTGCACCCTGCGTCCTTGATCTGCTTGGCCACGCACGCCCCCAGGCGCACGCGGCCATGGAGTCAATCATCTAGATGGCGACGCAGACGGTGCAAGCTGTCGACCACGAGCTTCTCGCTGCCGGCGAGTGGACGGCGACCGGCGAGTGGGGCGAGGTCGAGAGCCCCTACGACGGGACCGCAGTCGGTCGAGTCGCTCTCGGCGACGCGGCGCTGGTAGACCACTGCGCGATTGCGGCTTGTGCCGCCTTCGAGTCAGGCGACTTTCCCCAGCACGAGCGCGCCGCCGTCCTCGACCGCGCCGCCGGGATAACCGGCGAACGGCTCGACGACCTGGCGCTGACGATCGCCGCCGAGGCGGGCAAGCCGCTGAAGACCGCGCGCGCCGAGGCCGAACGCTGCGTCGACACGCTCACCTTCTCCGCGGTCGAGGCGCGCAAGCTGAGCGGTGGCATGGTGCCGATGGATGCCTCGGCTTCCGGCGCCGGCAAGCTCGGCGTGACGATGCGCGTCCCCTACGGGGTGGTCGGCGCGATCAGCCCCTTCAACTTCCCGCTCAACCTCGTCGCCCACAAGCTCGGGCCGGCGATCGCCGCCGGCAACGCGGTCGTCCTCAAGCCGGCCGGGCAGACGCCGATCTCGGCGCTGAAGCTGGCGGCGATCCTGCTCGACGCCGGCCTGCCACAGGGTTGGCTCAGCGTCGTCCCCGGCCCCGGCTCGGAGGTCGGCAACGCGATCGTCGAGCACGAGCTGACCGGCGCGCTCAGCTTCACCGGCTCGGCCAAGGTCGGCTGGGACATCCGCAGCCGCGTCCCCCACAAGAAGGTCAACCTCGAGCTGGGCTCAAACGCACCGCTGATCGTCCACTCCGACGGCGACTGGGAGACGGCGGCCGACAAAGCCAAGCTGCACGCCTTTTCGCATGCCGGGCAGAGCTGCATCTCGATCCAGCGGATCCTCGTCCACGAGGACGTCGCCGACGCCTTCACCGAGCGGCTCGTCGCCAACGCCAAGGCGCTGCGGGTCGGCGATCCGCTCGATCCCGAGACCGACGTCGGCCCGCTGATCTCTGCCGGCGACCGCGACCGGGTCAAGGAGTGGGTCGAGGAGGCGGTGGCCGAAGGCGCGGACCTGCTTGCCGGTGGCGAGCTGGTCGACGACGGTCGCTGCCTCGCCCCGACCCTGCTCGGCAGTCCGCCGCGCGAGGCCAAGGTCTGGTGCGAGGAGGTCTTCGGCCCGGTGGCGACGATCGACCGCTACGCCGACTTCGGCGAGGCGCTGCGGATGGCCAACGACTCCAAGTTCGGCCTCCAGGCGGGCGTCTTCACGCGTGATATGGGCCGCGGCCTCGAGGCCGCGGCGACGCTCGAGTTCGGCGGGGTGCTGATCAACGAGGTGCCGACCTTTCGTGCGGACCAGATGCCCTACGGCGGCGTCAAGGACTCCGGCAACACCCGCGAGGGTCCCGCTTTCGCGGTCTTAGAGCTCACTGAGGAGCGGTTCGTAACGCTGCAGGGGTAGGGGTCGGGTGTCCCTCCCCCGGAGACCGTCGCGCAGCTGGTCGCGGGCCAGGGTTCAAACGTGGTTCCAGGAGCCTCCGTGGGAGGGACACCCGACCCCTACTCGTGCGGCCTGGCCATCCGCCGGTGATCTAGGGCCTTCTCAAGCACAGCTGGCTCTACTCCCTGCTCAAGGGCTACCTCGCGCAATGAGCGTCCCGACTCGGCCGCGATCTTGACGATGTCGGCGGCGCGGTCGTAGCCGATGTGGGGGTTGAGCGCGGTGACCATGACCAGAGTGGCCTCGACGTGGCGCTTGGCCATCTCCTCGTTGGCCTCGATCTCGGCGACGCATTTCTCGTTCAGCAGCCGTGAGGCGGAGGCGAGCAGCTTCACCGAGTCGAGCAGGTTGCGGGCGATCAGCGGCACTCGCACGTTGAGCTCGAACTGGCCCTGGCTGCCGGCGACGGTGATCGCCGTGTCGTTGCCGATCACCTGGGCGGCGACCTGGATCACGACCTCGGGGATGACGGGGTTGACCTTGCCCGGCATGATCGAGGAGCCCTTCTGCAGCTCCGGCAAGCGCAGCTCGGCCAGGCCGGCGCGTGGGCCGGAGCCCATCAGCGCCAGGTCGTTGGCGATCTTGTTGAGCGAGACGGCGTAGACCTTGAGCGCCCCCGAGAGCTCGACCAGCGCGTCGCGGTTGCCCTGAGCCTCGAAGGGGTCGAGCGGCGCCGAGATCGTCAGGCCGGTGTCCTCGGCCAGCTTCTCCCGCACCTTCGTGGCGAACTCGGGATGGGTATTGAGACCGGTCCCGGTCGCGGTGCCGCCGAGCGGGATCTGGCCGACGCGCCGCAGCGTCCCCTCGACCCGCTGGATGCCGAGCCGGACCTGCGCCGTGTAGCCGCCGAACTCCTGGCCCAGGGTCACCGGCACCGCGTCCATCAGGTGGGTGCGGCCCGCCTTGACCACGTCGGCGAAGCGCTCGGACTTCTCGGCCAGGGCCTCCTGCAGCCCCTCCATCGCCGGCAGCAGGTCGTGGGTCACCTCGTCAAGCGCCGCCAGGTGTACGGCCGAGGGGAAGACGTCGTTGGAGGACTGGCCCATGTTGACGTGGTCGTTGGCGTGGGCCGACTCCCCGGCGAGCTTGGCGAGCACCTCGTTGGCGTTCATGTTCGAGGAGGTGCCGGAGCCGGTCTGGAAGACGTCGACGGGGAACTGGTCGTCGTGCTCGCCGGCGGCGACCGCATCGCCGGCGTCAGCGATGCGGGCCGCCAGCTCATCATCCAACTCACCCAGTTCGCCGTTGACCCGCGCCGCGGCGCCCTTCAGCCGTCCCAGCCAGCGGACGACGGGCACGGGAACGCGCTCGCCGGAGACCGGGAAGTTGTCGACGGCTTTGGTGGTCTCGCCACCCCAGAGCTGCTCAGTCAAGGTCAGGCCTCCATCACGGATTCGTAGGTACCGGCAGCGTATTCGAGCGGTCGGGGCGGCGGTACCGGTGCCCGGCTGCGCAGTGGCCGCTGCGCTTGCCCGAGCGACGCCGGTGAGCCCTGCAGCGAACCCTGCCCTTGCGGCCAGGCCCGCCCTTCGCCCCGCGCTTGCCGCGCGGCCCGGTTGCTCCGGCAGGCCCGACCGGACCCTCCCGAGTAGCCACGGCCGCGCCCGAGGCCGGGGGGGCGCCGAGTCGCAGCGAGATCGTCTCTCCGAATCGGACCGGTTGCCCCCCGGCAAGCACTTGACTGCCACGGTCGAGTCGCAGAAGCCACGCTTCGTCCTCGCCGGCGGGAGCAACGCCGTCGATCGAGGTGATGCGCCCATCGAGCATGGCGAACGAGGTCACGCAGCCGGCTGGGAAGGAGCCACCGGCCCTTGCCTCGTTCAGAACCTGGCTCAGCTGCGCTCCCTCCGGCGCGGTCACCTTGCAGATCCTCACGTTGCCTGGGGCGAGCTCGATTGCCAGCAGGTGGGGGACGGGGGTCCCGCCAGCAACAGTCGCCACTGGGCGGATACCCGGTTGCGACGGATCGCTCCGAGCCGGAGGCGCAGCCGTGAAGACCCCGCCCGTGATCGCCCGCAGCGCGTCCTGGGTCGAGTAGAGGTTCGCTTCGCTCGTGTTTTCGTAGCCGAAGCCCCCGGCTTCGGAGCCGGACGGGACCTGGAGCGAGAGCAGGTGATCGATCGGCGTCTTGCCTGCCGCAGTGGTCCAGGTCGCCGATTGGGGATCGATCCCGCAGGCGTTGAGGCCGCTGACTGCCCAGGCGGTGGCGTCGGCGTTGTCGCCGAACGCGTAGTGGAAAGCGCCGGTCGCATTGACCAGCAGGCCGTGCAGGTAGGCGAGGGCGGGGGCGACGGAGGGGTCATATGCGGGGGCTCCGGCTTCGCAGAGCGCCGCGATCGCCGCCCCGGTCATGTCGGGTTCGCTCGGTTCGGCCTTCGCCGCCGGGGTCATCGCCGACGAGTAGGTCCAGCCACCGTCGTCGTGCTGGCGCTGGCGCAGGTAGGAGGCTGCTGGGGCCAGCGCCCAAGCGGGAACCGGGGCGGTCTTAAGGGCCAAGATCCCGAACGCCGTGCTGTTGATGCTCGGTTCGCCAAAGCTGCCGGCGAGCGGGTTCCAGCTGCCGGCGATCTGCGCCGGCAGGTTCAGGTCGGCCGAGAGCCGGGCCGGGTCGAGCCCGGCCGCGTGGGAGACCAGCGTCACGCGCTCATAGTCGGTGACTGCTTTCGTCGGTGGGCCCCCCCAGAATCCCGTGTAGTCGCCGAAGAGGAAGTCCTGCAAGCTCGGATTGCCGGGGGTGTGGACGTCCGCGGCACTGACTCCCGCCGCGGCCAATGAGGTCGCGACCCAATCGCTGCTGAAGGAGCCGTGTTCGAACCCGAAGGGTTCGCCGGTCAGAGGATCCTGCTGGCCCTGCACGTATTCCACTGCCTTGCCGACAGCGGCGTCGATTTCTTCCTGGGTGGAGGTAGCTGCGGCACTTGCCGGAAGCACTGCGAGAGCTGCGAGAGATAGGACCGCCGCGCAGAGCGCGGACAGGCGTCGAAACGAGACTGCTTGCATCCGTGAACCCCTTTCCTCGAGGGCTTGATGGAGGGATCGGAGGGAGGTCTCCTGGCTTCCGAGCCTCCCGTCGCGCCTTCCCAGCCGGTGAGGCCAGTGGCTGCCGCATGGGCTGCGGCGGGATTTTGCTCGGTCACAGTGGCGGGCCCGCGCCGGTTTCTCACCGGCTTCCCCGTCCACCGATCCGTGGATTTGGTTGGTGCTGAACTTATAGGAGATTCGGCCAAAGCGTTCATCGCGCCGCCGCCCCCGTCATTAGATTGCAAACGTCAAGCGAACGAGGGAACCCGGTGCGAATCCGGGACTGACGCGCAACGGTATGGAGTAGGCGCCACCGATTTGGGACGCCGAATCCGAGTCCGAACACTCGCCGCCTGACGCACACATAGGACCCTGTTGTCGCGACCAGAAGGAGATCCATCTATGCGTCCCATCACCTGCCGTCTGGCGTTGATCGCTGCGGCTGTCGGCTCACTGCTGATGCCCGCCGCGGCGTCGGCGACCGCAACCGTCGAACAGATCGAAAAAGCCAGGAACGAAGGCGTCACCTATCTCAAAGGCCTGCAGAAAGAAAGCGGCGAAATCCCCGGCTTCGGCGGCGACTGGGCCCTGACCTCGTTTGCCGCAGCAGGCGTTGCCCCCGCCGACGTCAACAAAGCCGGCAAAGAAAGCAGCGACGCTCGCAGCTGGTACGAAGGGGTCGTCGGTGCGGTCGGCTGGCCGGGGGAAGGAGCCGTTGCGACCGACTTCGAGCGGGCGGCGCTGATCGCCTATGCGGCCGGTATCGACCCCGCCCGCGTCTCGAAGCGACAGAACCTGATCGCCAAAGTTGCCTCCTACTACCAGCCGGAAAGCCCGGGCTACTACGGCTCGACCTTCAACGCGACCGTCTTTGGGTTGCTGGCGCTGGCGGATGCGAAAACGACCGGCGGCGTTCAGCGCGTGCCCCAAGTGGTCCTCGATCAGGCGGTCGCAGCGGTGAAAGCCAACCAGCACACCGACGGCGGCTGGACCTGGGAAAAAGCCGCGGGCAACGAAGCGGCGCTGAAAAAAGCATCCGAACCCGACATGACCGGCGCCGCGATGGCGGCACTCTGCGCCGCCGGCGTTGCCAATGCGAACGAATCGATCGTCAACGCAAAGAAATACCTCGTCTCGAAATTCGTCAAAGCGAGCGGCGCCTTCGAATCGGAATTCGGCGTCAACACCGATGCCAACGCCTGGGCGGTGCAGGGGCTCAAAGCCTGTGGGATCGATCCCCAGGAAGCCGAACTCACCGGCACGGCCCCAGCAAAAAAGACGCCGCTCAATTTCCTCATCTCCCAGCAGGTGAGCGGGGGCGGTTTCAGGTACGGGACCTCCGGCAGCACGGCTGACGAGTACGCAAGCCAGGACGCTGTTCGAGCCCTCGGCAGCGGTGGGTTCACTGCCGCGCCGCCGAAACCGAGCAAAGGCGAACAGTGGAAGGGTGTGACCGAATTCGCCACCGGGGAAGCCGAATCCGGTTCGCTGGCGCTGATCGTCGACAACGGGACCTCGCCGCTGAAGATCTGCTCGGTCTCGCTGGCTCCGAAAGCAACGACGACGACCCTGGCGGCGGTCCTGAACGCCGCGGTTGCCGGCACCACGCCGGCGTCCTGCGTGACGGACTTCCTGCCCGCGAGCGGCGAAGGGGCGATCACCCAGGTCAACGGATTCCCCGCAAGTCCAGCCGAACGATGGAACGTCACGATCGACGGTGGCACGAAAGCGACGGCGAGACGCAACACCACGATCCACGTCGGCGACACGATCTACCTGAGGTACGAATAGACTGAATCCGAATATCAGGATCGGTGGACGGGGAAGCCGGTGAAAGACCGGCGCGGGCCCGCCACTGTGACCGAGCAAAAGCCCGCCGCACGCCCATGCGGCAGCCACTGGCTTCAGATCGGCCGGGAAGGCGCGGCGGGAAAGCTCGGAAGCCAGGAGACCTCCCTCCGATCCATACACGTCGATCGCCCTCGCGGAAAGGGGCCAGGCATGCGCACGGTCATCGCGGCGTTCAGCGTCGCCTTTCTCTTCATCGTCTTCGCCGCACCCGTGGCGCGGGCGGCGCCGACCGAAGTCAACGTGCGGATCGAGGGCCGTAGCGAAACCCTGTTCGAGGGGCCGGTCCTGACCGAAGGCCACGACGTCAAGGCGTTCTCGGATGCGGAACCCCATCGCTGCGACGGGGTCAATAACGGCAAGTACCCAACCCCGGGCCCGACCCCGACGGCTGCCTCGGTCGACGCGATGAGCATCGTCGGCGAAGGCTTCGACGGCAACTGGTATCCCGGCTACGACGACTACTTCATCACCCGCTGGGGTCCCGGCGGGCAGAGCGCGGCTCTCGGCGAGTACTGGGGTCTGCTCGTCAACAACGTCTATACCAACGTCGGCGGCTGCCAGTACCAACTCGATGGGGGAGATGAGGTCCTCTGGGCATACGATGCCTTCAAGGAAAAGCCGTTGCTGGCGCTCTTTCCGGCAGGTTACGCGGGCGGCGCCAGGCCCCTGACCGCTACCGCCGAATTGGGCCAGCCGTTCGAAGTCGAGGTCGATTCCTACGCAGACGACGTCGAGGGCATCCCGCCGGCCGGTCCGGAGCGGACCGGCGCCAACCCCTTCGAGGGTGCCGAAGTGGCGCCCGTGGCGCTCGGTGCCGGGGGGTTCGAGACGGTTGATACGGCGAGCTCGGCAACGGTTGAAACGGGCGCGGACGGGCGAGCTGAGATCAGCTTCGCCAAATCCGGCTGGAACCGGATCAAGGCGACCGTGGCCGGCTCAGGCGGAGAGGAAAGCGCAATCCGCTCGAACCGTCTCGACGTGTGTGTGATCGATCCGCCCGCCAAAACCGACTGCGGACCGCTCCCGCCGGATGACCTGGCTCGGACTCCGCCTGCAGAAGTAAAAGAACCCGGACTGGGGAATCCCGGGGTCGGCGAGGGCCAGTCGGGATCCACCGCGAAGGGCTCAGGCGCCGGAACGTCTCCGGCAACCGATCCTGGCCAGGTCCAACTGCAGCTACCGCATCTCGATCACAGCCGCATAGCGCGCGGCCTGCTCAGGGTCAGCTGGCGCGTGCTCGACGCGGGGGTGGGAATAGCGAAGTGGACGATCTCCTCGAAGACGCTCGGCCGCAAAGGCGGCCGCTACGTGACCAGGGCAAGCGGCACGAGCGGGACCTCGGCGTCGCTGCGACTGCCGCCCGGAGCCGGCTACCGCCTGCGGATCACGATCACCGACACTCTTGGCCGCAGCTCGAGCGCCACGATCGGCAAGGTCCAGGTGCCTGCTTAGGCCGTGCGTCTCCTTGCCTCGACCCTTGTGTTCTGCGTCCTGATCGCCGTAGGGTCGGCAGCAGCCGGCGCGCCGAACCCGGCCAACCGGGCACGGCTCGACAGCACGATCCGCTACCTCCAGGAAGCGCAGAACCACGACGGCGGTTTCGGTGGCGCCTCGGGCAGAGAATCGGGTCAGGGCTTCAGCGCCTGGGTCGCGCTGGCCCTGGCGGCTGCGGGGGTCAACCCTCGCTGCCAGGCGAGGCCAGGTGGCGTTGACGCCTACAGCTTCCTGGTCGATCACTTCCACAAAGGCCTCGAAGAAGAGATCCCTTACCCGTCGATCCCCACGACCGCGTTCGAGCGCGAACTGATGGTGGTCGATGCCTCCGGGACTGACCCGCATAGCTTCGCCGGCTACGACCTGGTCAAGGAAATCCTCGTGCGAGCGCTGCCGGACGGTTCCTTTCCCTACGTGCCAGAAGGCCGGGGCGAAATCAACGACACGATCTTCGCCATCGTCGCCCTCGACCCCATCCAGGAGCCCGAAGCGCAGGCCGCGATCCAGCGCGCCGCCGACTGGCTGATCGCTCAGCAGGACGACGACGGTGGCTGGTCGTTCGAAGTCAAGGGTCGCCGCACCGAAGCCGACATGACCGGGGCCGCGATCCAGGCGCTGCGTGCGGCGGGCCGGCCGGACACGGAAGCCGAGCGCGACGGGCTCCAGTACCTGCGCGCCATGCAGAGCTCCGACAGCGGCTTCCCCGAGTTTCCCGGCGAAGCGGAATCGAACGTCGCCTCGACCGCCTGGGCGGTGCAGGGCATCTGGTCTGCCGGCCAGGATCCCGAAACCTGGGTCAAGGGCGGAAACGACCCCCTCTCCTACATGGCCTCCCTCCAGCAACCCGACGGGCACATCCGCTGGAAGGCAAGCGAAGACACGAACGGCGTTTGGATGACCGCCTACGTGGCCCCGGCCTTCGCCGGTCAGGCCTGGCCGATTCCGGCTTCGCCGTGCGATGCCAAGCAGCAGGCCGCGCCTACCCAGTCGGGCCAGGGCGAAGGTAGCCAGCCCGGTGGGGGTGTGATCGTGGGCGGCGGCGGCAGGGGCGCGCCGCTGTTCAGTCGCCCCAAGCCGCAGAGCCAGGGCCGGACGCCGGGGGCCACGCGCCAGGTTCGCCGCAACAGATACGCGACCGACCACAGTGAGACCAAGCGCGGTGAGAACGCGGAGCAGCCGGCGATCACCGCAACGTCCGAAGCTCGTCGCAAGCGCGACGAAGCGCCGGCCGAGGCTCGTGAGAACGATGGAGGAGAGGGAGCCGGTTCGTCCTCGACCGGCGGGGGCGGTCAGCAAAGCAGCGGCCGCGAAGTGACCGGCACCCTCGTCGGAGGCGGTGCACCTGGGTTCGGCGCTCCCGGCTTGCACGGCGCCGGGGCAGGCGGTAGCGGAACTTCGGGGCTGGCGATGGCCATCGGCGCGGCGGCGCTGCTGTTCGGTCTCGGGGGCTTTCAGCTGGAGCGGTGGCGGGGGGTTGCCCTCCCGTGAGTGCCGCGATCGATCTCGGCGACGCGCTGGCGGACATCGCGACTGCGCTGCGGGTCCCGGTGCTGGTCGCGGCCGTGCTGATCCTGCTGCTCTGTGCCGTCGAGCTGGGCCGCTTTGGTGCTGAGCTATGGCGGCGGCGGGTGCGAGCCCGCCATGCCGACCTTCTGGAGCTGACCGCGCACGCGATCGCCGACCCCGCCCACGCCTCGAACTACGCCTACAGCGCCCCGGGCTCGGTCGCCGCCGAGGCTCTTGCCGCGCTCGCCGTCGCAGCCCACGCCCCCGACCGACCCGGGGCGACCGAGCGCGCGCTGGCGCGCTACGAGCTCACCGTGCAGCGACGACTCGACCGCACGCGTCTGCTGGTCAGGGCCGGACCGGCGATCGGCCTGATGGGCACCCTGATCCCACTCGCGCCGGGGCTTGCCGCGCTGGGCAACGGCAACGTCGCCGTGCTGGCCGAAAACCTCCGTGACGCCTTCGGCGCCACTGTCGTCGGGCTGCTTGTCGGCACCGTCGCCTTTGCCCTCACGCTGGCTCGCACCCGGATGTACACCGAGGACCTGGCGGCGCTCGAGCAGGGGGCCGGGGCGCTGCCCCCTGCTCCGCCGGTCCCCGCCGCGCAGGGCCAGGCTCTGGCACAGAATTGGAGCCGCTGACGTGAGCCGGGTTGGACTAGGGCGTCACGGCAAGATCGCCGAGAACGCCGGCGACCCCCTCGATGGGCTGGTCAACCTCTTCGACATCGGGATCGTCCTCGCGGTTGCCTTCCTGATCGCGGGGCTGACCCTCACCGTCAATCCCGGCAGCGGCCGGATCCAGCGGCGCCCCGGCGCTGCTCCGGTCCACGTCCACGTCCTTCCCTCCCCGACCGGGGAGCAACAGGCGCGGGGCAAGGGAAAGCCGGTCGGCACCGCCTACCGGCTCGCCGACGGACGCCTGGTGATCGTCTCGCCGCGCTGAGCTCAGCCGCGAGCCCGGCCGGCGTCGAAGCCACGCTGGTAGGCGTCGAGGAAAGTGGTGGGAAGAGGCCGGTTGTCGGGGCTGTAGCGGGCAGCGGCAGAGAGGCGGCGGATCAGCTCGGTATGGATCCCTTCGGTGCCGTCGGCACCACGCTCGGCGGCGCCGAGCATGTAGCCGAGCTGCAGGTTCGCGGCCCCACCGGGTTCGGCCCGCGCCTCGACGTTGAGCTTGGTGGTCGCAGTCAGCATCGCGTCGCCGACAGTCGCCAGATCGCCGCCGGTCTGGTTCTGGGCGAGGCAGTCGGAGATCGGCGTCGCGCCGCCCAGTTCGACCTCGCCGGGCGCATCCTGCAGAGCGCGAAGGTAGGCCGGTGCACCTTCGAGACAGGCAACCGGGGTCGAGTCGTCCGGCCCCCCACAGCCACCCACGGTGATCAAGCTGGCGACGAAGGCAATCAGCAGTAGGCGACGCATGCGCTGCATCCTACGAACCCACCCCGGTAGGGCTGAAACGTCTTGTACTTTTTCGCTGAGGCAAGCGGGCGACAGCCCAATCCCGATCCACCGAAAAAGTTAAGTGGAAGCCCTACCGGCTAATCGCTGCGGGGAGAGACGCCGCCGGACTGGACGACGGAGATGCCGCCGCGCGGACCGGGCTCGGCGACGGGCTCGGGCTCGCTGCCGCCCTGCGGGCTCTTGGGCGGCTTGATGCCGGCCGGGGGGACGCTTGCCGGCGGTTGCTTTGCGGCACTCTGCTTGCCGACCGGGAAGACCTCCACCCATTCGGCCAGCTGGAACATCGGCACCGGGGCGTGTTCCCAGGAGAGGTGCAGGTGGTGGCCGCAGCCGTGGCCGGCGTCGCCGTCGTAGCCGACCCAGCGGAAGGGCGGTCGGGGCTCGTTCTGGACCGGCTCGGCCCAGTGGGCGAGACGGGTGATCGCGGCCCAGCTGGGGTCGCATCTGCCGGGCGTCCCGTCGATCGGCACGAGGTCGACCGCGAGCCCGTTGTAGTGGTCGGAGTCCCTGACGTGGCACATGTTGCAGCCGACGTGCTCGCCGTCGGGCAGCGGGCCCGAGTAGCCGTCGGTTACGTAGATCGGGTAGCGCGCGGCGAGCCAGCGCAGGTCCGGAACGATCCGGCGGTCGACCATGTCGCCCACTTCGTGGGGAACCGAGGCGGGGATCGGGACTATTTCCCCGCTGGCGTGGATCAGCCGCGTGGGGATCGGCGCGGCGCCCGCCGGCGTCGCTGCCCAAGCGAGCAATGCGACGGCGACGATCGCGACCAGGGTGACCCGGTCTCGCGCGCCTTGCTGGAGCCTGTCGATCTTTCCCGGCACGCTCCGCTTATCGACCGTCACTCGGACCCGACTTGAGCGCTGCATGGGTAGGGTCCCCGGCATGACGACCGTGCGTGACGCCAGCTTCGACCTCTTCCGTACCCAGGGAATGACGACCATCTTCGGCAACCCGGGATCGACCGAGCTGCCGATGCTGGCCGACTTCCCCGGCGATTTCCGCTTCGTGCTCGGCCTGCACGAGGCGGTCGTGGTCGGGATGGCCGACGGCTACGCGCAGGCTTCCGGACGCACCGCGATCGCCAATCTCCACACCGCGCCCGGCGTCGGCAACGCGATGGGGGCGATCTTCAACGCGCAGGCCAACCACACGCCGCTCCTGGTCACCGCCGGCCAGCAGACGCGGGCGCAGATGACCCTGCAGGCGAACCTGACCAACCGCGATGCGATCCGCATGCCCCACCCGCTGGTCAAGTGGTCCTACGAGCCACCGCGGGCAGAGGACGTGCCGCTTGCCCTCGCCCACGGCGCCCACCTCGCCTCGCTGCCGCCGCAGGGCCCCGTCTTCGTCTCGCTGCCGATGGACGACTGGTACGCCGAGGTCGAGGAGGCCGACGTTCGTGAGGCGATCGGGCGCACGGTGACGGGCCGCGCCGTCGCCGACCCCGAGGCCGTGAAGGATCTCGCCGAGCGGCTCGACGCAGCCGCCAACCCGGTCTTCGTCACGGGCCCCGACATCGATGCCAGCGGTGGCTGGGATGCGGCGGTGGCGCTGGCCGAGCGCCAGCGCCTGCCGGTCTGGGCGACCCCGGCCCCGGGCGGCGGCAAACTCGGCTTCCCCGAGGGTCACCCCAACTTCCGCGGCGTGCTGCCGCCGGCGATCGGGCCCGTCGCCCAAACCCTGGAGGGGCATGACCTGATCCTCGTCGCCGGCAGCTCCGTCTTCCCCTACTACCCCCACATACCCGGGCCGCTGCTTCCCGAGGGAGCGAAGCTGGTAGCGATCACCAGCGACCCCGACGAGGCGGCGCGCGCGCCGATGGGCGACGCGATCGTCGCCGACGTGAAGCTGACCTTGGAAGCGCTGCTGGAGACGGTGCCGGAGTCCTCGCGCCCCGTGCCCGAGCCGAACCCGGGGCCGAGCGAAATCCCCGCCGAGGATCCGCTCAACTCCTCCACGGTGCACTCCGCGCTGGCCGAGGTCTTCCCCGAGGACGGCATCGTCGTGCTCGAGTCGCCCTCCAGCACCCTGGCGCTGCGCAATCAGCTGCGCCTCTCCCGTCCAGGCAGCTACTACTTCAGCGCCGGCGGCGGGCTCGGCTTCGGCCTTCCCGCTGCCATCGGCGTGCAGCTCGCCCAGCCGGACCGCCCGGTGGTCTGCGTGATCGGCGAGGGCTCCGTGCAGTACGCGGTCAGCGCCTTCTGGAGCGCCGTCGCCTACGACGTGCCGGTCACCTTCCTCGTCCTGCGCAACTCCGAGTACGCGATCCTCAAGTGGTTCGCCGAGGTCGAGTCGGTGCAGGGGGCGCCCGGCCTCGATCTGCCCGCGCTCGACGTCGCCGCGGTCGCCGCCGGCTACGGCGTCTCGACCCGGGTGGCGAGCGGCCGCGACGAGGTCCGCGATGCTCTTGCCAAGGCGCTCGCCTCCTCACGCCCCGAGTTGGTTGAAGTCCCGGTGCAGCCGGGGATGTCGCTTTTCTAGGAAGATTCAGGGATGACGGTCTCCGCCCCTGACCGAGCTCCCGACGAGCTGGCCGGCGGCGCGCCGCAGCCGCTGCGCTGGGAGCTGGAGGCCCTGCTCGGGCAAGACCGCGTCCTGGCCCGGGCCAGCGACATCGTCCGCTACGCCTCCGACGCCAGCCCCTACCGGCTGCTGCCCCGGGCGGTGGTGATGGCGCACGACGCCGGCGACGTCGCCAAGACCCTCGCCTACGGTCGCGCCAACGGGATCCCAGTCGTCTTCCGCGCCGGTGGCACCAGCCTCAACGGCCAGGGGCAGAGCGACGGCATCCTGGTCGACGTGCGGCGTCACTTCGGCGGAGTCGCGGTCGAAGAGGAGGGGGCCCTGGCGCGGGTCAAGCCCGGCATCGTGCTCGGCCACGCCAACAAGGTGCTCGCCCCCTACGGCCGCAAGCTCGGCCCCGATCCGGCAAGCACCGACATCGCCACGGTCGGCGGCGTGATCGCCAACAACTCCGGCGGGATGCGCTGCGGCACCGTCCGCGACTCCTACTCGACCGTGCGCTCGATGACCTTCGTCCTGCCCTCGGCGACGGCGATCGACACCGCCGCCCCCGATGCGGCCGAGCGCTTCGCGGCGGAGGAGCCCGAGCTGGCGGCGGGCCTGGCCGCGATCCGCGACGAGATCCGCGCCGACGCCGAGTTGAGCGAGCGCATCCGGCGCAAGTTCGCGATCAAGAACACGACGGGCTACCGGCTCTGTGCCTTCCTCGACGCCGACGAGCCGCTGGAGATCTTCCGCCGCCTCGTCGTCGGCTCCGAGGGGACGCTCGCCTTCGTCGCCGAGGCGGTCTTCGAGACGGTGCCGTTGCCCTCCAGCACGACCACCGCCTGGATCCACTTCCCCGGCATCGACGCGGCGATCGCCCCCGTCCGCGACCTGGTCGCGAGCGGCGCCACCGCGGTCGAGCTGATGGTCGCCCCGGCGTTGATCGTCGCCGCCTACAACATGGTCGGCGCGCCCGAGGAGTGGAAGGAGCTGCCGCCGGAGTCGGCGGTGCTGCTGGTCGAGTTCGGCGCTGAGACCGACACGGAGCTGGACGCCTACGTCGCCAAGGCGGGGGAGGTCCTCGCCGCCCACGAGACGATCCGGCCGATCGGGTTCACTCGCGACGCGGAGGAGATCGAGCTCGCCTGGCGGGTGCGCGAGGGGCTGCACGGACTGGTCGGGCGGGTGCGGACGCCGGGCACGGCGCTGATCGTGGAGGACGTCTGCGTGCCGCCGGAGCGGATCGCCGAGGGCGCTCGTGACCTGCAGGCGCTGCTCGGCGAGCATGGCTTCCTCCCGGGGGTCGCCGGCCACGCCTCCGCCGGCAACCTCCACTTCATGCTTACCCCCGATTTCGCCAAGCAGGCTGACCTCGAGCGCTATGAGTCCTTCATGTCGAAGCTGGTCGAGCTGATCGTCGGCAAGTACGACGGCTCGCTCAAGGCCGAGCACGGAACCGGGATCAACATGGCGCCCTACGTCGAGCGCGAGTGGGGCGAGAAGGCAACCGAGCTGATGTGGCGGGTGAAGGAGCTCGCCGATCCCGACGGCGTGCTCGCTCCCGGGGTCATCCTCAACCGCGACCCCGGCGCTCACCTGCGCAACCTGAAAACGACGCCGGAGATCGAGCGGGAGGCAGCATCTTGTGTCGAGTGCGGCTTCTGCGAGCCGGTCTGCCCCAGCCGCGACCTGACCACGACGCCACGGCAGCGGATCGTCCTGCGTCGCGAGATCGCCCGCCAGCCCGAGGGCTCGCCGCTGCGCCGGGCGCTCGAGCGGGAGTACGAGTACGACGGGCTCGATACCTGTGCCGCCGACGGCTCCTGCCGGCTCGCCTGCCCGCTCGGGATCGACACCGGCAAGTTGGTCAAGGACCTGCGCGAGGAGAAGCACTCGTCAAGGGCCGAAGCGCTGGCCCTGCGGGGAGCGAAGAGCTGGAGCGGCGTCGAAAAGGCGTCGCGCGCGGGACTGCGCCTGGGCGGTCCGCTGGCCCGCCGCACCAAACACGGCGCCGGTCTTCCCCCCGCAGCATCCGGAAAGCTGCCGGCGACTGAGCGCCAGAACGCAACCGCCGTCTACATCCCAAGCTGCACCAACCGAATCTTCGGCCCCACCCCCGCCGATGGGCCGAAAAGAGGAGCCGGGGTCCGCTTTTCGGCCCGTCGGCGGGGTTTGGCTGGGGCCTTGGTGGAGGTGTCGGCGCGGGCCGGGTTGCCGGTCTGGATTCCCGCCGAGGTGGCGGGCTCGTGCTGCGGTCTGCCCTGGGGCTCGAAAGGATTCGGCGACGCCCACCGCCACAAGGCGAACGAGATGGTCGAGTGCCTCTGGCGCTGGAGCGACGAGGGCGAGCTCCCAGTGGTGATCGACGCCGCTTCCTGCACCCACGCGATCGCCGAGCCGGGCGAGGGAGTGCTCTCGGAGGCGAACGCCGAGCGGCTGGCGAAGTTGGAGCTCCTTGACTCGGTCGTCTGGGCACACGATCGGCTACTGCCTCAGCTGGAGATCGTCCGCAAGGTTGGCTCCGCGACCGTCCACCCGACCTGCGCGACCCGGCAGATGGGCCTCGCTCCACGGTTGCGCGTGCTGGCCGATGCCCTCGCCGAGGACGTCTACGTCGCCCCTTCGGCGACCTGCTGCGGCTTCGCAGGCGACCGCGGCTTCAGCCACCCTGAGCTGACCGCGGCGGCGACCGCCGACCAGGCGGCGGAGCTGTCGGGTCGCGATTTCGATGCCCACCTGAGCAGCAACCGCACCTGCGAGATCGGCCTCGCCCGAGCCACTGGCGAGAGCTACGAGTCCTTCGTCTTCCTGCTCGAGGAATTAACGCGAGGCAGCTGACGTCGCCGCGGCGCCCTGCTCGTCGGCTTCGGCCTCGACCTCGCGAATCGTCGCCGTCATCGCCGCGTCGCGTTCGAAGCGGCGATCGAGCAGCGGGTTGAGGATGCCGCGCAAGGCGGATACGTAACGCCACCACTTGGGCGCGAAGATCCGCGGCGCCCGTTCTTCGATCCCGCGCACGACAGCCGCGCCGGCCTCGTCCGGGCCGATCCGCTTGCGCAGGAACTCAGGCAGGTTCTGCTGCATGCGGTCGCCGTTGTTCTCGAAGGCATCCTGGACCAGCTTGGTGTCGACCCAGCCGAAGTAGGCGACGCTCGCGCTCGCCCCCAGCGGCATCAGCTCGGCGCGCAGCGATCGTCCCAGTGACTCGACCCCCGACTTCGCCACCGCGTAGGGACTGTTGAGGACGCCGTTGACGAAGGCGTAGACAGAGGACGTCACCACCACGTGGCCGCGGCGCTCGACTATCTGCGGCAGCGCCGCCCGCACCGTGCGCCAGACGCCGAGCATGTCGACCTCGAAGACCCGCTCCCATTCCTCGCTGCCGATCCCCCGCACCGTCGCCATCTTCGTCTGGGCGATGCCGGCGTTGGCGACGACGATGTCGAGACCGCCGAACCGCTCGACCGTCTCGGCGACGGCCTGCATGATCGCCGCGTGGTCGGTGACGTCGGCGCTGATCCCGATCGCCCGCTCGCCGATCCGCTCCGCCGCCCCGCCCGCCTCTCCGGGGTCGAGATCGACGACGGCAACCGAGGCGCCGCGCATATGAATCTGGCGCGCCGTCTCGAAGCCGATTCCCTTGGCGGCGCCGGTCACCAGCGCCACCTTTCCGTTCAAGTCGTAGACCGGCATGCGGCGCGCAGCCTAACCGCTCCTAGAATCACCTGCTCATGTCCGGCTTCCGCCCAGTCGACCCCAGGCAGTCCTTTCCCGAGCTCGAGGAGCGGGTGTTGACGCGCTGGCGCGAGCGCGACGTCTTCGACCGCTCGCTCGCCAACCGCGAGGGGGCCGAGGTCTGGAGCTTCTACGAGGGGCCGCCGACCGCAAACGGCCGTCCCGGTTCTCACCACGTCCTCTCCCGGGTCTTCAAGGACATCTACCCGCGCTACAGGACGATGCGGGGCTACCGGGTGCCGCGCAAGGCCGGCTGGGACTGCCACGGCCTGCCGGTCGAGCTCGAGGTCGAAAAAGAGCTCGGGATCTCCTCCAAGCAGGAGATCGAGGAGTACGGGATCGGCAAGTTCAACGAGCGTTGCCGGGCGTCGGTATTCGAGTACGTCGAGGAGTGGAACCGGCTGACCGAGCGGATCGGCTTCTGGATCGATCTCGCCGACCCCTACGTCACGCTCGAGGACGACTACATCGAGTCGGTCTGGTGGTCGCTGCGCAAGCTCTGGGACGACGACCGCCTCTACGAGGGGCACAAGGTCGTGCCCTACTGCCCGCGCTGCGGCACCGCGCTCTCCTCGCACGAGGTGGCGCTCGGCTACCAGGACGTCTCGGACCCCTCCATATATGTGCGCTTCCCGTTGCTCGCCGACGATGGGAGCGATGCGGGCGAGTCGCTTCTCGTCTGGACGACGACGCCCTGGACGCTGCCCGGTAACGAGGCTGTCGCGGTGGGGCCGGACGTCACCTACGTCAAGGCGCGCGTTGAAGGGGAAACGCTGATTCTGGCCGAGCCACTGGTGGAGAAGGTCCTCGGTGAGGCTGCGGAGATCGCGGACCGCTTCCCGGGCAGAGAACTGGTCGGCCGTCACTACAAAGGACCGGCGTTTGCCCTCTCCGATCGCGAGCCAGGTGCCTTCCCGGTGATCGCCGGCGACTTCGTCACCACCGAGGACGGCACCGGCCTGGTCCACATCGCCCCGGCTTTCGGCGAAGACGACTATCGCGTCGGGGCGGAGAACGAGCTGTTCGACCCGACCGACCACGCCAGCCTCTACAACCCGGTTGGGCTCGATGGGCACTTCGACAAGCGGGTCGTCGGCTTCGAGGACAAGTTCGTCAAGGCCCCCGAGGTCACCAGCGCGCTGATCGACGATCTCGATCGGCGTGGTCTGCTCTTCCGTGAGCAGGTCTACGAGCACGCCTATCCGCACTGCTGGCGCTGCGGCACGCCGCTTCTCTACTACGCCAAGTCGAGCTGGTACGTCGCCACCTCTCAGGCTCGCGATCGACTCCTCGCCAACAACGAGCAGATCGGTTGGCACCCCGAGCACATCAAGCACGGCCGCTTCGGCAAATGGCTGGAGAACAACGTCGATTGGGCGCTCTCGCGCGACCGCTACTGGGGGACGCCGCTGCCGATCTGGGAGTGCGCTGCGGAGCGCTGCGACGGCCGCTTCTGCGCCGGCTCGGTCGCCGAGCTGAGCGAGCGCTCCGGGGACGAGGTCCCCGACGACCTCCACCGCCCCTACATCGACGAGGTAACGGTCGAGTGCGAGAAGTGCGGCGGCGAGATGCACCGGGTCGAGTCGGTGATCGACACCTGGTACGACAGCGGCGCGATGCCCTTTGCCCAGTTCCACTACCCCTTCGAGAACGAGGAGCTGTTCGAGGAGCGCTTCCCGGCGGACTTCATCTGCGAGGCGATCGACCAGACGCGCGGCTGGTTCTACACCCTGCTCGCCGAGTCGACCCTGCTCTTCGACACCTCCAGCTACCGCAACTGCGTCTGCCTCGGGCTGATCCTCGACCCAGAGGGTCAGAAGATGTCGAAGAGCAAGGGCAACGTGGTCGAGCCCTGGGACGTGATCGCCGCCCACGGCGCCGATGCCTTCCGCTGGTACTACCTGACCGCGCAACAGCCCTGGTCGGGCTACCGCTTCTCGATCGACACGGTGGGCGAATCGGTGCGCCAGTTCCTACTGACGCTGTGGAACACCTACTCGTTCTGGGTGCTCTACGCGAACGCGGAGGATCTCGGCCCGGACGACTTCCGCGGGCCACCCGAGCCTTCCGACGATCTCGACCGTTGGGCGCTGTCGAAATTGCAGGCGACCGTGGCGAGCGTCACCGAGCACATGGACAGCTTCGACTGCACCGCCGCCGGGCGCGAGATCGCCGAGTTCGTCGAGGGGCTCTCGAACTGGTACGTGCGCCTCTCCAGGCGCCGCTTCTGGGAGGGCGACCGGGCGGCCTTTGCCACCCTGCGCCACTGCCTGCTTGAAACCGCGGCGCTGCTCGCCCCCTTTACCCCCTTCCTCGCCGACGAGATCCACCTCAACCTTGCCGGTGGCGAGGCCGAGGATCTGGGCGAGCTGCCCGACTCGGTCCACCTGCGCGACTTCCCCCAACCCGATGCGGCGCTGTCCGATCCGGGGCTCGAGGTGGCGATGGAGGCGGTCCGGCTCACGATCGAACTAGGCCGTGCCGCCCGCGCCCAAGCGAAGGCGAAAATGCGCCAGCCGCTGCGCCGCGCGGTGATTGTCGCCAACGACGCCGAGCGCGAGGCGATCTCTGCCCGGGCCGAGCTGGTCAAGTCCGAGCTCAACGTCAAGGAGCTCGACTTCGTCAGCGAGGAGTCGGAGCTGGTCAGCTACGCGGTCAAGCCCAACTACCGCTCGCTCGGCCCCCGCTTCGGCAAGCGGATGCCGCAGGTCGCCGCTGCGGTCGGGGCGCTAGACCCGCAGCACGTCGCCCAAGTGATGGCGGAGGGCGGCGAGGTCGGGATCAACATCGACGGTGATGAGCACGCTCTGGGCGCCGACGAGCTCAGCCTCTCCCTGCAGCCGTTGGAGGGATACGAGGTCGAGGCGGAGGCCGGCCATGCCGTCGCCCTGCAGCTCGAGCTCGACGACGAGCTGCGGCGCGAGGGCCTCGCCCGCGAGATCGTCCACGCGGTGCAGAACGCGCGCAAAGAGGCCGGGCTGGAGATCACCGACCGGATCGCGCTCAGCCTAGGCGGCGACGAGGAGCTGCTCGCGGCCGCCCGCGCCCACGAGGGCTACGTCAGCGGCGAGGTGCTCGCAACCGAGGTCGCTTACGACGCTACGGACGGCGTCACCGCCAGGCTAGACGGCCACGAGCTGCGCATAGCGATCGGACGTGCCGGTGGATAGAGGTCCATATGGACCTCTATCCACCGGCACGTCTACTCGGATTTGTGCTCGCCGATGATGAAGTCCGTCTTCGCCGAGTCGGAGAACTTCACCCAGCAGTGCTCCGGAGGGGCGCCGGCCACCTCGACCAGCGCCGCCTCGATCCGCTTCGCGATCTCAGCCTTCTGCTCGTCGGTCCGGCCCTCGAACCAGTGGATGTGGACGAACGGCATCGGAGCGGGAGCCGCGCCCTAGGCGAGCGCCGGCTCGAGCTCGGCCTCGAGGCGCCGCTTTGGCATCGCCCCGACGACTTTCTTCGCGATCGCCCCGTCCTTGAAGAGGAGCAGGGTCGGGATCGAGAGGACTTCGTACTCGGCGGCGGTCTGCTGATTCTCGTCGACGTTGAGGCTGACGATCTTGAGGTCGTCGCGCTCGGCGTCGATCTCCTCGAGGACCGGGTGGACGACGCGGCAAGGGCCGCACCAGGGGGCCCAGAAGTCGACGAGCACGGGGCCCTCGGCCTCCAGAACGTCGGACTTGAAGTTGCCGTCGGTCACGTCGGTGAGCTTGCCGGTCACTGGTATCCGTCTCCCGTTGGTCGAAGTTCAGCGCTCAATACTTCAGAAAGTATAGCGAGGGTATGCGATCCCCGCCAGCCATCCGCAGTGCAGATCCTTATGTTTGGCCGAGTATGACGAACGCCGAGATCGCCGCCGCCCTCGAAGAGCTGGGAGTCCTCTACGAGCTGGACGGCGCGGTCAAATACAGGGTGTTGGCCTACTCGGCCGCGGCCAAGGCGATCCGCGAAAGCCCGGTTTCCGTCGCCGACCTGGCGGCGGCGGGGCGCGCCACCGAGATCCCCGGTGTGGGCAAGACGCTGGCGGAGAAGATCGATGCGCTGCTGGAGACCGGCGAGATTCCCGCCGCGGTGAAGCTGAAGGCGAAGTTCCCCCCGACCTTGATCGAGGTCACGCGCGTCCCCGGCGTCGGTGCGAAAACTGCCCGCCTGCTCTTCGAAGAGCTCGGCGTCACCTCGCTCGAGGATCTCAGGGCCGCGGCGGAGGCGGAAAAGGTGCGCGACGTGAAAGGCCTTGGGCCGAAGGCGGAGGAGAACGTGCTGGCGGCGCTGGAGCGGCTCGGCGAGCCGGGGGAGGGACCCGGGAGGGTGCTGCTCTCGGCGGTGCGGCCGATCGCCGACGAGCTGGCAGCGTCCTTGCGCGAGCACCCGGTGGCGCACCGGGTCGAGGTGGCAGGCTCGGCGCGGCGCTGGGCCGAGACCTGCAAGGACATCGACCTGATCGCCACCGCCGAGCAGCCGCAGGAGCTCGCCGAGCACCTCGCCGGTCACGAGCTGATCGCCGCCGCCGGCAAACCGGGGCCGAACGGCGTCCGGGCGCAGACCCATAACGGCATCTCGGTCGACCTGCGGATCGTCGCCCCGCAGGCTTTCGGCAATCTGCTCCAGCACTTCACCGGCTCCCAGGTCCACAACGTGCAGCTGCGCGAAGAGGCGGTCGCCCGCGGCCTCTCCGTCTCCGAGCATGGGATCACCGAGACCGAGAGCAGCGAGACGACGCTTTGCGAGAGCGAGGAGGCGGTCTACGAGCGGCTGGGATACGCCTACATCGAGCCGGAGCTGCGCGAGGGGCGCGGCGAGCTGAAGGCGGCGCGTGAGGGCAAGCTGCCGGACCTGATCTCGGTCGAGGACATCCGCGGCGACCTGCACTCGCACACCACCCTCTCTGACGGTCGCAACACGCTGGAGGAGATGGCAGAAGCGGGGCGCGAGCGGGGCTACGCCTACATGGCGATCACCGACCACTCGGCCAGCCATGGCTTCGGCGACCACGTCACTGCCGAGCGGCTCTGGCAGCGGATCGAGGAGGTCGCGGCGTGGAACAAGGGCAAACGTGACTTTCGCCTCCTCGCCGGCTCGGAGGTCAACATCGGCCTCGACGGCGCACTCGACTACCCCGACGACCTGCTCGACGCCCTCGACTGGGTCGTCGCCAGCGTCCACACCTCGTTCTCGATCTCCGGGGCGGCGATGACCGAGCGCGTCCTGACCGCGATCGAGAACTCCAACGTCAATTGCATCGGCCACCTCACCGGTCGCCTGATCGGCCGCCGCGAGCCCTACGGCATCGACGTCGAGGCGGTAGTCGAGGCGGCGACCCGCGCCGGCACGATGCTGGAGATCAATGGCAATCCCAACCGCCGCGACCTCTCCGAGCACCACGCACGCCTCGCCAAGGAAGCCGGCGCCACGATCGTCCTCAACACCGACGCGCACGGCGTCGACACGCTCGACAACATGGCCTACGCCGTGGCCACCGCCCGCCGCGCCTGGCTCACCCCCGGCGATATCGCCAACACGCGCGGTTGGAGCGAGTTCAAGAAGCTTCTCCGTTGAGATAGTAATTGTCTGTTAGACATTCGTCTGCGAAATGAGTAGACTGCAGGAGTCGCGAGAGCGGCGGTCGCCCCCGCCGGCGGATCCGGTCCCCGATATCGCAATTGGGGGATGAGGGTTCGACTCCCTCCGGGGGCGTAACTGGTCTCAGCTGCCCTCGTAGAGGTTCGCGGCCTGGTCATACGACTTGCAGATCGTCTTCCTGTGGTGGGAGAGAGTCACGGTTCCCCCGTGCCTTTCACTGGTCCAATACGGTCCTCGGACGCGGAAGGGGGGACCGCCGCGCACCTCGAGCACGCCGGCCCCGTACTGGATGTATCCCGGCCCCTCCGCATCGTCCACCTCGTTTGCCGGGAAGCGGCGCCAGATGTAGAAGACCGCCGGATGGCCGTCGTCGGATCGGCTCCAGTGGCCGGCAAGGGTCTCGGACCATCCGGTCTCCATCAGCATCCGCGCCGAGACCGTGGTCAGCGTTTGCTCGACGACTAGATACCCGAGAAACGGCTCCTCCTGTCGGCTTGAGACCACATGCGCCTTCCAGGTGCCGCGGATCGCCGGGGAGTGCTGCTTGAAGATCGTGCTCACCCAGGGCAGCCGCCAGAGCAGGCGATCGAGGAGGGCCACGGCGATCGTGACCACGGCGGTGACGACGCCGAAGGAGCTCAGCAGCGAGATGTCGAGCTTCGACCCACGGACGAGGACCACGACGATCCAGGTGGCGGTGGTCAGGGCGACGGCGAGCCGGATGAGGTTCTGCTGCGACATCGGTAACTAGGCGCGGCCGGGGGTCGCCCAGACCCGGCGCAGGGCGAGCAGGTCGCCGACCAGGGTGTTGGCGAGGCCGTCGAGGGTCTCCACGGACCCCCGTACAACCGTGGTCGCAGGAGGCGACATGCGCAGCCCCACCGCGATCGCGGTGACGAGGGCGTCCAGCGCTTCGAGGCAGAGGATGCGGGCGGAGAGCAGGCGATCGTGCTCGCTCTCGGAGAGATCGGGACGGAGCAGCACCCAGGACTGGTGCAGCCTCTGGGCGTCGGCCGTCAGCCGATCGGTCTGCAGGCCGAGCCTGGTCGCCAGGTCGGTGTCCGCGCGGCCGTCGCGATCCCGGCAAACCGAGGAGATCTCCCAGCAGCGGATGCGAATCGTCTCCACGGCCTCGACTGCCAATCGGATGCGGCCGTCCCGTTCGTGCGCGAGCGCGACGCTCTGCTCCAGGGCCGGCTGCTTGGCGGCGCCTCGCCGCTGCTCCCGCGCGATCCAGAGGTTGGCCGCAACCGTCGCGGCGCCGACGATCAGCGCGGCCGCGGCGGCAATCCACGCGGTGGTCGCCGCTCCGCTGCCCTGCGAGGATGCCGCGGCGACGTTGAGGACCCACGTGTGGACGGAGGCGAGCAGCAGCACGTCGTCACTCGTTCGACCTGTGGTGCTGCCGGGCGAGTGAGTGGCAGCGATCGACGAACTCGTCGAGGCTGCGCACGCTCATCGACCCCTTCACGACCCACTCCGCGAACAGCGTGTGCAGGTCGGGGTCGACCTCGTCCTCGGAGTAGTACGCCGAGTACGCGACAACCGGAACCGTCGGATGCTGTTTTCGCAGCAGCCTGGCCAGCTCAACTCCGGACTGGTCGAGCGGGTCGCCGGTCAGGTTGATGTCGATGATCGCGAGATCGATCTCGTCTTCCTGATCCCCGATCAGTTCGACGGCCTCATCCATCGATGCGGCCTCACGTACCGTGAGCCCGCTCTCCGCGAACATCGCAGTTCGGTTATGGAGACTATTCAGGTCATCGTCGACGATCAGAACAGTTGGGCGCCCCTTCACCGTCGGGACTCTACTGTTGGTCGAGCATCTTTTTGGAATGATGGTGAGGTTGTCCGCTGACGAGTCATCGCTGATCGAAGCGCTCGAGTCGTTCGGGCTTTCCGGTCGGAGTACGGAGCGGAGCGAGGCGGTTCTCTCGGCTCTGATGAAACGGGTCGGCGCATCGCGGGGAGCCGTGTACTTCCGCGACCCACGGGGGCAGAGCCTGGAGCCGCTGGTGGTACTGGGGTCCAAGCGATTGGGATCGCCGCTGGCGGTCGAGCGCATCGCCGTCCCAGCGAGCGGGGTCGGGCCGGCGGCGGCGCTGGTGGATGCCGAGGTTGGCGCCAGCAGGTCGCCCCGGGGCGACCCCGGGGGTATGGCGATCTACGTGACCAAAGCGGATTCCTGTGTCGCCCTCGTCAAGCTCGAGGGCGGTCGGCCGGAGCTGGTCAACGAGACCAGCCGGAGGGCACTGCGCGCGCTTGCGTCCCTACTGCTCGTCGTCTACGGACAACGCTCCGAGGTCGCGCTGCAGGTTGCCGAGAGCGCGGAGCTCGAGGTCAGCCGATCGGTGCGACATGAGGCCGCGAACTACCTCGATCTGTGCCAGACGTCCCTACGCGAGATCTGGGTCGCCGTGCGTGGATCCGAGCTCGAGTCCGCAGTTGAACACGCGTCCGAGAGCCTCCTGCGGGTGCGTAACTCGCTGGACCGGCTGCGAGCTCCACAATGGGATCCGGGCGGCGAAGTCCGGTCCGTACCGCTCAGGCGCCTCTGGGAACAGGCAACGGAGGGCCTGTCCGAGGCGATGTCCGCCCAGCGCGTTGTTGCCCGATACGTGGGTGCGGACATCGAGATCGACGTGAGGAAGGGTTGGTTCGTGAACGCTTTGCTGAATCTGCTCACGAACAGCGTCGATGCGTTTCGGGAGCAGGCAAAACATCGGCGCGAGCGTTGGATCGAGCTCTCCGTTCGTGATCCGGGCAGCCGAGAGAAGGATGTCTCGCTCGTCTACCGAGACAATGCCGGCGGGATCAACCCGGCCACGCTCAAGGGTCCGCCGGAGAGCGCCGGGCTGCCGGTCCAGCAGCTGATCTTCGAAGCGGGGATTACGTCGAAACAGGGGGGAGGCGGTTTCGGGCTGTTCCTGGTCAGGTCGATCCTCGATGCCCACGGTGGCTCGATCGACCTTCTCGACTACCGTGGCGGGGTCACCTTCGCGATCTCACTCCCAGCTCGAGCGGGTAGGGTCAACTGAGCATGTTGGATGACGCTCCAGTCGGCGGGGGAGGTCTGGCAGGGACACCCAGCTCTCTCCTGCAGGACGCTCTGGCCGGGGCCGCGGTGGCGGAGACCCCGCGCACCACGGCCCGCGCGATCGTCGAGGCATGTGTGGAGCGGCTGAACGCGACGGCCAGCGGCTTCTACAGCCTCGACCTCAGCATCGGAGCCTACGTGCCGTTCGTCCCGCCCGAGGGCGTTGCCAAGATCGAGGTTCCGGTCAGCAGCCTCGAAGTTCCAGACGAGCAGATCTCAGACCTGAGCCAGCTCCTCTCAGCTGCTAAAGGCGGAGCCGGTGGCGCGGTTGCGGGTGTCGCGGTGTACGCGCTTCGCGGCGACAGCTGCATCGGCGTCCTCCGTCTCGACGGCTTGGACCGGAGCGGGATAGACGCGCAAACCCGTGCGGACCTCTTTGCGATCACCCGCCTGCTCGGTCTGGTGTACGAGAACGAGTTCGCCTTCAACCTGCTGACGAAGCTGCAGCAGCCGCTCGACGTCAACAAGGCTGACCGGGATTTCTTCGACTCGATCGCCAAGCTGATCAAAGAGGCGTCCGGGATGGAGTACGTCGCGCTCCGCGAGCACAGAGGTAAGAAACTAGTGTGTATCGCGCTCGACGGATTCGGCGATCAACCCGAGCTGAGCGAATGGGACTTCGAGGACCTCAGCGAATACGAGGATTTCGAAACCGCCCTCTTCGCGAAGACGACGGTGCCGGCGAGCCGACTCGATCCCAAACGCCACGCGGCCCTGATGTCCCATCGGTGGAGCAAGAACGTTCGTAGCTTCGTCGCGGTCCCGGTCAAAGTCGGGAACGAGGTGTTCGGTGTGCTCAGCGTCGCGGCCCGCTGCGAGTTCGACTACTCCGAGGTCGAGCTGCGCGGATTCGAGAGCATCGCCAACGCCGTCGGGGTTTCGATCACCAACTTCCGTAACTCGCGGCGCCTTGGCGTTCGCATCGGCGAATACCTGGAGACCGCGATGGCGGTGACCGGCTTGGAGGTGGCCCGCTCGGTCAAGCACGAGGCCCACAACTACGCGACCATCGCCAACACCGGTCTGCGCAACCTGTGGGTCAAACTCGGCAGGCCCGAACACGACCCCGATATCGAGTACGTCAGCAAAGCCCTGAGCGACCTCGACCTGGTGCTGAAACAGATAACGGCGGCGCCATCGTCGGTCGCCCCCGGCGACTGGCAGCGGGTGAGCTTGGGGGAGATCTGGGCGCAGGCCCGTACCGCCGTGGCGGGCCGCCTGCAGCAGGCGAAGATCGAAGTGAAAGCACCACAGGGGGACGCCGAGGTGCTTGCCCGTCCCGACTGGCTCCGCCAGGTGTTCCTCAACCTGCTCCTGAACAGCATCGACGCTTTCCAGGACGCAAAAAGAACCGGTAGGCGCATCGACTTCCAGATCAACCCACCGAGTCAGCGTGCTCGGGAGATCCAGGTCACCTACAGTGACAACGCGACCGGTATCAACCCTCATCGTCTGCAGGTGCCCCCGGGCTCGCCGGACCTGCCGGTCGAGCAGCGGATCTTCCAGGAGGGAGTCACCTCTAAGCACGGTGGCTCGGGGTTCGGGCTGTGGCTGGTCAGGCATGTCCTCGACGACCACCATGCGTCGATCGACCTAAGTAACTATCGTGGTGGTGTGACGTTTGTGCTGCGGTTCCCACGGCCAGAGGAAGCGGAAGCGATGTTGGCGAGGTCGGCATGACCAGCGTCATCACCCGGGAGCTGCCGGTCATCCTCGTCGTCGAGGACAACCCGGAGGCGCTCGCGCAGCGGACCGACCTGCTCGCCACGCTCGACTCCAGGCCGATCGGACTGCTCTCCGAGGACGAGGCGCGCGAGGCGATCCTCAACAACGTGATCGACCTGATCCTCACTGACATCCGACTCAGGGATGAGCCCTGGGACGACAGGAGCGGTGTCAGCCTCGCCCGTTACGCTAAGGATCTTTATCCCAGCCTTCCGGTCATTGGCTACTCGGCCTGGCTCGTCGACGACGACTTGGAGCCCTCCGAGCGAGAGGTCTTCGACGAAGTCTGGCCGAAGAACCTGGACTACACCCAGATCGAGGAGATGATGCAGCGTTGCTGCACCCTTGCCGCCGCACATCAGGAATCCAGGCGCGCCGCTCTGTGGGAGCTATTCTTGAAAAGCGAGATGTTTGATATACGCGGTATTCCTGCGGCAGCAGAGGCCCTGCCCGACTTGGGCGAGCAGGACAAAGAGATCCTGCGGCTGGTCGCTGACGGCTTTTCGCCTCGTGAGATCGCCGAGCGGCTTGAGATCGCGGAGGACGACCTGTACCGGTTCGTCGGCTGGGTCCTCGACGAGCTTCCTCCGGAGCCCGCTGGCAAAACCATGGACGACGTCCATGCTCGGCATGGAAGCAGCCCCCTAACCCCCCGCGAGCTAGAAGAGTTTGAGCGCGCCTACGGCGCGCCCCTCCCCCCGGACGACGAGGGCTGAACCATCAGCCCACGCAGACGTGGTCGGGGCCATGCCCCTGCTCATTTCGACGAGGCGCTCTTCGAGGCGGACATCAAGCGTCTTCCCGGAGCACGCCAAGCGCTGACCGCGGCGCGCAACCATTACGAACGCGAGGGGGTGTCGGCCGACGAGTATCGCTACTGCGACCCGGACCACGCGTCGGGAACGCGTCTTCCTCTCTGCGTCAAGGTCTACGTGCCTGAGCCAGGCGGACCGTGGAGGATCGTCTTCCGGGTCGTCCGGTTCGCGGATGGAAAACCGGGTCTGGAGTACGTGGCCGGAGGCCTCGGCCACACCCCTCGCGAGGGCAGGCGCTTGGATGTCTACAAGCTTGCGCACCACCGCCTGCACGGCGAGTGGCCGCCACGTCGCTAGACGATGTAGGTGACTCGATTCAGTTGCTCGACAGGCCTGGTTGGGCGGTGGCTAGGCGCCACACTTGGTTCCGAAATTTGGTTCCCGACTCCAGTGAACTCAGCCGAACTCCTTGGACAGGATTGCGCGCCTCGGGCGTCGGCTCGGTTGTCATCGAAGCCTGATCGCCGGGCTGTCCCAGAGTGAGCGGACCGCCCTCGATCACGACCGCGTGGTTCGTCTTGTGTATGGCTGGGGGCGCTATTTTCTGTCTGCGAAGCTCATGGCAAATTCGCTATGATCGACAACGCGATATCGGGGCACGGATTCACCATTCACCGGGCTCCCCCAAGATTTGCGAACGACCCGCTACGGCGGGTCGTTCGCTTTTGGTCGTGCCTCAGCGTGCGTGCAGCCGATCGCTGCGCAGGCCCGGGGTGCGGACCAGCTCGACTGGCTGGAGGGCGGAGTTGGGGACGACGTAGAACTTGACGCCGTCGCGGTCCTCGATGCCGAGGACGGCTGCCTCGCGGGTGCGCATCATCAGGGCGACGAGGAGGGCGTAGCCGGCTCCGATCGCCGCGACGCCGGGGAAGAGGACGCCGAGGACGCCGGCGGCGATTGCCGTCAGGCCGATCGGCCAGAGGCGCCGGGCGACGATCCGGCCGGGCGAGTCCTCGGGCAGCGAGGTGGCGGTGCGGGCCCTGGCGAGGGCGTCGTGGACGCCGTCGGCGGCGCGCGCCGGCCGCCCCAGGTACATGCCGAGGATCAGAGCGATCAACCACCAGGCGGCCGCGACGAGGACCGTCGTGGTGTCGTTGTCGCGGCCGGCGGCGAGTGCCGTGATCGCGCCCAGGGCGGTCGCCTCGGCGCCGGTGAGGAAGACGGTGGTTCGCAGCAGGTCCGTGAAGGGCATCGTCGTCCTACTCTGCCAGCGCCTCTAGAAGTGCCAGCCAACCGGCGGGGCCACCGACCGTCAGATCGGCCTCGTCGGCGATCTCCCGCGGACCCTCGTCGGAGACGACTCCGACGCAGATCGCGGCCTCCAGCTCGCCACTCTCAGACAGCTCGCGCAACCGTCGGAAGGCGTCGAGATCGGTGCGGTCGTCGCCGGCGTATACGGCTGCGGTCAGGCCATTGGTCGCCAGCAGCGCCGCCACCGCGGCGTCCTTGCCACCGCCCCCCGGCGGGCGCAGCTCGAGGACCTTGCGCCCCCAGCGCAGCTCCAGGCCGGCTCGTCCTGCCTCCGCGGCGATCTCGTGCGCCCGTGCTTCAGCCATCCGGTCGTCCTCGGCGCCGCGCCAGTGCAGCGCCTGGATCGGGCCCTTGTCCTCGAGGCGCAGGCCGGCCTCGCTCAGCGCTGCCTCTCCCAGCCCGGAGACGAAGCCCGAGGCGTCCCTCTCGCGCCCCTGCAGCGAGGGATCCAGGCGGGGCGCCTCCTCGCCGGGCAGCAACAGCTCGAGGCCATGGTTCCCGGCGTAGGCGATGCGGTCGACGCCAACCAGCTGCCGCGCCTCCTCGGCCTGCCGGCCGGAGACGCAGGCGACCAAGCCGTAGCGTTCGCTCAGCTCCACGAGCAGCTCCGCGGCTCTGGGTGGCACAGCCGCCTGCTCCGGACGGGGGACGATCGGCGCCAGGGTTCCGTCGACGTCGGTGAGGATCGCGGCGTGGGTGGGGTCGTCGCGCAGCCGCGCGAGTGACCCGAGGCCCAGCCCGCGCTCCCCTCTGCCGGATTCGGGAGACACGGCGCTTAGTATCGCGCGATGCCATCGGAGCGGACCCTGAAGCTCGCCACGATCGGCACCCTGGCGGGCATCTTCAGCGGCATCTTCGGCGTCGGCGGCGGCACCGTGATCGTGCCGCTGCTGATGTTCTGGTTCGGCTATGGGGAGCGGCTGGCGACCGGCACCAGCCTCGGCGCGATCGTCCTGATCGGCCTGCTTGGCACGATCGCCCAGGGCGGTTTCTACGGCAACGTCCACGTCACCACCGGTCTGCTGCTCGCGATCCCCGCGGTCCTCGGTGTCGTGATGGGAACCGCGATCCAGCAGCGGATCCCTCAGCGCGCGGTCTCGCTGCTCTTCGCCGTTCTGCTGGTCGGAATTGCGATCGAGCTGATCGTCAAGTGAGCACCGACGTGCTCTTCGCCGCCTTGATCGCCGTCGCCGGCGGCCTCGCGGGCGGGCTGGTCGGCGTCGGCGGCGGCGTTCTCTTCGTCCCGGCGCTGACGATCTTCATCGGCCTCTCCCAGGTCGAGGGCGAGTCGACCTCGTTGCTGATGATCGTCATCGTCGCCCTCGTCGGCGCGGCGCGTCAGAACTCCTACGGCAACCTCAATCTGCGCGACGCCCTGGTGATCGGGATCCTCTCCCCGCTCGGCGTCCTGATCGGGGTCGTCGTCGCCAACGAGGTCCCGCAGCGCGCCCTCGAACTCAGCTTCGCGGCGCTGGTCCTCTTCGTCGCCTACGGCCTCGTCCGCCGCGCCTGGCGGCCGCAGACCGGCGCGGCGCGGCGTCCTCGGTCGACCAAATAGCGCTGCTATTCGGCCTCCCTGCGTCCTTGCGGCGCTTGGTCTGCGGCCGCCAGGCATGCTCTACGCTCAGTGAGTGGATTCACTCACCTGGCATGGGGATGTTCCCCAGCTTCGCTCCCCCGTCCTCGTCTGCGCCTTCCGCGGCTGGAATGACGCTGCCGGTGCCGCCTCGGCGGCCCTTGGCGCGGTGGCCGACTCCTTCGACGCCGATCCGATCGCCGAGATCGACCCCGAGGACTACTTCGACTTCCAGGCGACGCGGCCTACGATCGTGCTCTCCGAAGGTCAGACGCGCAGCATCGAGTGGCCGCAGAACGACCTGATCGCGATCCGAATCCCCGGCGCCGACCGCGACCTCGTCCTCTTCGACGGCACCGAGCCCAACCTGCGCTGGCGCACCTTCTCGGAGACGATCGCTACCGCCGCAGACACGCTCGGCGTCGAGATGGTGATCACCCTGGGGGCACTGGTTGCCGAGGTCTCCCACACCCTGCCCGTGCCGATCACCGGCCTCGCCTCCGACGAGCAGCTGATCGAGGAGCTCGACCTGCAGCGCTCCAGCTACGAGGGCCCGACCGGGATCGTCGGCGTCGTCCACGACTGCTGCCGGCAGATCGGCATGACCTCGGCGTCGTTGTGGGCGGCGGTGCCGCACTACGTCGCCGCGGTGCCCAACCCGAAGGCGGCGCTGGCGCTGCTGCGCCGGCGCGGGGGCTGGACCGGGATCGCCGTCGACGCGACCGAGCTGGAGGAGGAAACGGCGAGCTACGAGGAGCAGATCGGCCGCGCCGTCGCCGCCAACCCGGAAATCGCCGAACTGGTCGAGCGGATCGAGGCGGAGCAGGCCGAGCAGCTTGGCGAGGACGGCGAGGATCTGCCGTCCGCCGACACGATCGCGCGTGAGTTCCAGCAGTTCCTACAGCAGCGCCGCGGCGAGTCGAACTGAAGAGACGATCAGGCGAGCGGTAGAGGCGCTGCCTCTACACCCCGGCCGGAGCCGTGACAGCTCAACTCGCCTTGCAAGCTTGAGAGGAGCCCCAGCTCGGTGTCGATAGGAAGCCTGTCTGTCCTCAGGGCGAATGTGGCCGAAGGCCGCGAAATGCAATCTGTCCTCTGCGCGGCGCAGCCGCGCTCAACCTCAGTCGCCAAGCGCGCGCAGCGCGCGTGCGACATCAATTCGCCCTGAGGACAGACGGGCTTCCTTGCTGACCTCAGCTCTCCGCCGCGGGGCAGATCAGCTTGTAGTCGCACCAGCCGCACACGGTCGGTGAAGGCCGCGGCTCGAAGTCCTGGCCGAGAACGCCCTCGCCGACTTGGAAGACGGTGCGCTCGACCCGCTCGGCGTCGTCGGGCCGGATCGGCGCCGCGACCTTGTCGGCATCGAGGACGTAGTAGTAGCTGCCGGTGTTGGCATCCAGATCCCAGGCCTCGCTCGCGGCGAGCCGGTAGAGGGAGAGCTGCAGGTCGCTCTCGAGGGCGGCTTCGCTCTTGCGCTCGCCGGTCTTGTAGTCGATCAGCTCGTGGCTGCCGTCGGGCAGGCGGTCGACCCGGTCGACCCGGCCCCGCACGTGGTGCTCGCCGATGCGGAAGTCGAACTTGCGCTCCAGCCAGACCGGTTCGCCGTCGGACTCCCTCTCACGCTCCCAGTAGAGGCGCATCGCCTCCCGCGCCCTGTCGCGGAACTGCAGCTCGTCGTCGCTGCTACCGAAGCCGGTGCGCCGCCAACCCGCCTCGAACAGGCCCATCAGGCGGCGCAACCCCTCCTCGCTGCCCTGGTCATCGCCTTCCTTGTGGAAGCGCTCGAGGACGTTGTGGATGAGGATGCCGAAGCGCTGGTTGATCGTCGGCTCCTGGGGAATGCCGAAGACCCGCCGGAACTTGTACTTCAACGGGCAGGTGAGGTAGAGATCGAGGTCGGAGGCGGAGAGGCTGAGCGCACCGTCCCCCCGGCGCGGCAGGAACGCCTCCAGCGAGGGCTCTTGCCGGGTGGCGATCAGCTTGCGGCGGCCCTCCCGCTCCCGCTCGGAGCCAAGCAGGTAGGCATCGAGCGAGGAGGCATCGAGCTCGGCCTGCTGCTCGGGGGTCGCAACCTGTCGCAGCAGTCCGTTGACCGCCTCGATCGCCTCCTCCGTCGCCTCGTCGCCGGGGCGCTGGGCGAGCGCCGCCAGCTTCAGTAGCTCCAGGTAGCGGGCGATCGCCCGGTTGACGTCGACTGCGGTATCCAGCCGCGGCTCGGAGAGCTCCCGGCCGGCTTTCCAGGAGGCCTCCAGCATCTCCTCGCGCAGCACGCGGTAGGTCGCGTGCAGACCCTCGGCGGGCCCAAACAGCTCCTCGGCGTGGGGCTCCTCCTCGATGTCCGACTTGTCCAGCGCTGCGGTATAGAACTCCGATGGGCGGCTCTCCCCGTCGTCGCCACGCTCGACCCGGGCTAGGACGAGGCCGGCGCGGGCCGGCCGGCCGATTCGCTCTGCTTCTGCGCCACGCTCCAAGCCGAGCACGAAGACGTGCTCGAACTCCATCCCCTTGACCGCGTGGCGGACGTGGCCCTGGATAGCGCCGGGAGCCGGCGGCTCGACGACTCCGGCCGGCTCGACTCCCGCGTCGGCGACGGCACTGAGGTGGCGGATGAAGTCCCGAGTCGAGCCGTTGGGTTCGCGCCGCGCCCAGGCGGCTGCCAGCTCGGCAAGTCGCGAGAGCCCAAGAAGGCGCTCGGCGACCTCAGGTTGCGCGGCGAACAATCTCTGGCGACGTAATCCGACTGCCTCGATCAGGCGCCGCACGAAGACATCGGCGCGGCGCTCCTCCAGTGCTGCCGAGGCCGCCCCGTAGAGCTTGAGGAAGGACTGAATCCGCTCCCGTGCCTCCGGCGGAATCTGTGGACTCTCGAGCGCAGCCTCGCAGCCCGAGACGAGGTCGAGCTTGCGGCGCCGGGAGATCGTGGTCAGCCGCGCCAGGTCGGCCGAGCGCAGCTCGATCGGGGGCCGGGTCAGTGCCCGCGCGGCCGCCGCTGAGTCCCCGGGATCGGCCAGGATCCGCAACCACGCGATCGCGTCGCGTACCTCGGGGCGCTGGAAGAGGGCGGCGGGTCCGGAGAGGTGAAAGGGAACGCCGCGCTCTTCCATTGCAGCTGCCACCGGTCCACCTCGAGCGGGGTCGTCGACAAGCACACAGATTTCTTCCGGCTTGGCTCCCGCCGCCAGCAAATGCTCCGCCTCTCGCGCTACAGCCTGCGCCTGTGCCCGCTCATTCGTGCAGCGCCAAAAACGCACCGGCGGGTTGCGGAACTGTTCGCTGAGCTCGACCGTGGGACAAGGCTGGGGCGCCGAGGAGGGGGTGTCCAGCCGGGTGCTGGGTTTTTCGCCGGACGGCGGTGCGGCTCTCGTTGAGCCGCCGCGGCGAAAAACAGGACGCCGCGCCCAGCTGGACACCCCCTCCTCGGCGCTTCCTGACTCCAAGGCGTAGAGATAGTTGGGGTTGTCTTCGCCCAGCGCCGCGAGGATGGCTCGCTGAGCCGGGGTCGTGTCCTCGAGCTCGTCGACCATTACGTAGGTAAAGCGAAGGGCGATGGCCGCGCGGACATCGGGCCGTTCATCCAGAAGCTTGTTTAGGGCGAGATAGACATCGCCGCGGTCGAGGCTGCAGGTGCTGGCGAGAATGCGATCGTGGACGGCTACCAACTCAGCCAGCTCTGGGTCTGGAGTGCTGGAACCAACCTTCAACTCATCTATCTGCGCCAGCAGCCGAGTGAGCAGGCCAGCGGGATTTCCGCGGATCTCGTGATGCCGCAGTGGCAACTCTTCGAGATGGTCGAGGAGCAGGGCGAGCCGCTCGGCTGGGCCGAGGACATCGAAGAATGGGTCTAGGTTCGCGGCGGTTGAGTACTCCCGCAGGAGCTGCTCACCGAGCTGCTCCCAGGTGCCGATCCAGAGCTCTTCGAGCGGCCGGTCGAGCAGCGCCTCGACCCGCTCGCGCAATCGCTGCGCGGTGGCGCGGGTCGAGGCCAGGCACATGATCCGCTCCGGCGCGGTTCCCTCCGCGGCCAGGCTCTCGACTCGCCGAGCTAAGACCTCGGTCTTGCCGGTCCCCGCCTCGCCGATCAGCAGGAGTGGGCCGGAGCGGTGGCGGATCGCGCGCTCCTGGGGCTCGGCGAGGGCAAGCATGATCCAACGCTACCGAGTGACCGCCCTCCATAGGATGGGCGAGATGGACGTTTTCTCCGCAGACTGGCCAGGAATCTGCCGCCGCATCGTCGTCGCGCAGCAGCGCTTGTTCGAACAGACGCCCGGTCGGGAGGCTCGCACCGAGTACGAGGGCGTGGGCGAGGGCGGCGATCGCAGTCTCGTCATCGACCGCCGCTGCGAGGACGTGGTCTTTGCCGAGCTGGAGCAGCTTGCTGGTTCAGGGGCATCGTTCGTGGCGATTTCCGAGGAGCGGGGCGAGGTCGTCTTCGGCGAAGGTGGGCCGGCCCGCGTCGTGATCGATCCGATCGACGGCTCGCTCAACGCCCGTCGCACCCTTCCGTCGCACAGTCTCAGCATCGCCGTGGCGTCGGGCTCCTCGATGGCCGATGTCGAGTTTGGCTATGTCTACGACTTCGGCGCCGGCGAGGCCTTCGCTGCCGCCAGGGGCGAGGGGGCGACTCTCGGCGATGGCCCGATCGAGGTTGCCGCCGACGTTGAGAAGCTGGAGCTGCTCGGAGTCGAGTCGGCTGAGCCGGGCCGCCTGCAGCCCGTGGCAGCGGCACTCGAGGGAGGGGTTTACCGCTTGCGGGTGATTGGTTCGATCGCGATCACCGCCGCTTACGTCGCCGCCGGACGGCTGGACGGAATGCTCAGCCTGCGGCCCTGTCGATCGGTCGACGCCGCCGCCGCGCAGCTGATCCTTCGCGAGGCAGGGGGTCTTGTCGCCTTTGGCGAGCTGGCGCTGAGCGATGCCGACCTCGACCTCGACGCCCGATACCCGATCGCCGGGGCAGCGGGGGAGCTGGGTCTGGGGGTCATCCGTAACGCATTGCGGGAGCCGGTTTAGAACAGGTGTTCGGAAGAACGTACGTTCGCTACACTCGCGAACTCTCCCCAAACCACCCCGAAGGGATGATCTTCATTGGCAACCAAAGCCACTAAAGCAAGCAGCAAAAGCTCCAAACCGAAATCGCAGGCCAAAAGCGCCCCCACCCCCACTCCGTCCCGCGTCGAGCAGGCCCGCGCCGCGGCACAGAGCGCCGTCGACGTGCCGGTCGGCGCAGTGCTCGAGGTCAGCGACCGCGTCGCCGAGCTGGTTGAGCCTTTCAGCGGGCGCACGGCGGCCCAGAAACAACTCAAGTCCTACGGCACGCAGCTGCGCCGCACGGCCAAGCGCAGCGAGCGTCGCGGTGCCACCGCCCGTCGCAAAGCGGCCACCGAAGCGCGCAAGACCCGCAACAAAGTCGAGCGCGAGGCCCGCAAGCGGCAGCGTCGAGTCGAGACGACCTTGAAGCGCAACCGCACCGAGGTCGAGCAGCGCGTCCGCAAAGCAGTCGAGGTTCCCGCCACGCGCGCCCAGGAATTGGTCGATCAGGTCGGCGACCAGCTCGCTGCCCTTCGTTAAAGGCCTATCTTAAAGGGCTATCCCGGTAGGGGTTTCACTTAACTTTTCCGGTGTATTCCGGTTGACTGACGCCCGATAGCCACACCGAAAAAGTACAAGACGTTCCACCCCTACCGGGATAGCCCTAACTCGTCAACCGTCAGATTCCCTTGACGAGAATGGGGCGTGAGCCTGCGGGTTCGTAGGGCCAGTCGTCTTGTGCGGGAGCGTAAGCGCGAAACTGGAAGCGAATCCCGCGGCTGTCGTCGTCGCTGAAGCGGTAGGCGTAGCGGAAGCGACCGCGGCCGTCGGTCTGGACCGTACGGAACTCGGCCCAGGGCAGCCCCGGCAGCCTGAACTGCAACTCGATCGATTTGCCGCCGGCCGCAATCTCGCTCGGTGCGGCGACCAACCGCCCACGGAAGATCAGCGGCGCCCCGCCGACCGTGGCGACGCCCGCTGAAGCACGCAGGCGCACCCGGCTGCGCACCCCGAGTTGGAGCATGCGTGTAGTCGAGCGGGCCAGGGTCGGACTGCCGTCGAAGCTGACCACGATTGTCCGGCTCGGACCTGGACCGGTGCGGATCGAGAGGGTTCCGTTTGGGGCAGTCATCACCGTCGATGTCTGGACTGCGGGATGTGCGCCGGGCGCGAAGCGCTCGACCACCCGTACCGGCGTGCCACCGAGGGGCGAGCTCCTGCCGGCGATGAGGCGGCCACCGAGAAGAACGCGACGGCCATAGGGGACGGTTCGCTGTAAGCCGTGCCGGCGGAAGCCGGCACGCAGGGTCGTCGTCGCCTTGAGTGGGTTCGAGAGCACCATCGGCCCGCCGTTCAGCCGGCGGACCGTGGCGGCGGTATTGCCCGCGGCGTCGTATCCAAGCGCCTGGAATTCGTAGCCGCCGGCCGGGAACGCGTCGGAGTCCCAGCGGGCACGCAGCTCGCCTGCGCCCCCGGGCATGGCGGGGAGCGCCTCGAAGCGATCGCCTGAACCGGCCGGCCGCACACCAATCCAGCCCCGTGAGAGGTCGGGCCCTGAGAGCCGGTCGGCGATTCGCACCCGCAGCAGCTCGGGGTCGTGCGGGTCCTCGGCATTGGCGAAGGCGACGCTGGGCGGCGTGCGGTCGATCCTGGCGAAGGCGGTACCCGGAGCCCGGTCCGCGATGCCGTTGGTCTCGGCACCGTCATTGACGTTGCCGGCCAAGTCGCGGGCGTAGTAGGTGATCCGGTGCACACCCTCGTCGACCACGCTGGCACTGGCAGTTCCACCGGGCCCGATCGAAGGTGCGCCTCCGTCCACCTGGATCGCTGTGAAGGGCGCCGGTCCCTGTCCGTCGCGCTCCATCCCCGAGCCGGTATCGGTGGCGCTTGCCGTGAGCCGCACGGTCCGGTTCGTCCAGCCGGGCGGTAGCCCGGCCAGCCGAGTGACCGGGTCGGTGGTGTCGGCGCGAAGCACGGTCCATCCCCCTGTCGTCGACTTCATCCCCGAGCCGGAGACGGCAACGGCATGGAGATAGCTGGTCCCTTCCGGCAGAGTGCCGATCTCCAGCTCGTCGCCCGCGATGCCACCCCGCAGCGTCGTCTCGGCGTCGCTGCAGCGGTCGGGTGCGGCGCAGGCGCCTCCACCGGGTGTCGCGTCGATCGCGATCGCGTAGCCGCGAATTCCGGAGAGAGGCGGCGGACCGGATGGGTGGCCGAGGCGGACGCGGAGGGGGAAGGCGGTACGGCCAATCCAGCCGGCGACGGGCTGGGGCTGGCTTGCCGCGGGCCTGACATCGTCGAAGCGCATCGGCACGGTTGCCGCCGGACCCTGCTCGCCGCCAGCGTCTTCGAACCAGACTTCGGCGCTGTAGGCGCCGGGTGTTGCGGGCACGATCAGCGGCCCGATCCCGTCGCCGATCCAGCCGAGGTGGCTTTCGCCGATCGTCGTCCCCTGCGGATCGCGGATCCGGTAGCGGGTCGTGGTCAGCGCCGGATTGCCCGGCACCGGGGTGGTCCAGCTGAGTGAGAAGCGGTTCTCCGGGTGCCAGACTTCTGTCCCGCCGACGACCCGAAGGTCCGCCGGCCGCGGAGGGCTCGCAAAGGCAGGGCTTGCGACCGTGGCCAACAGGGCAACCCCCGCGGCGGCGGCCGGCAGCAGGCGCTTGATCATGGCCCGAACTCCCCGGCCGCGCCGCCACTCGATTCCCCCGCGGGTCCGGCTGCCGGTGCCGAAGAGGTTTCCGCCGACGGGGCATATTCGACCGCGCCCGCTTCGCTTGCTTCCGGCGCCGGTGGGGGCGGTTCGGGTTCGGTTTCGGGCTTCGATGCCGGCGCGGGTTGCGGTTGCGGTTCAGGCACCGGTGTTGGTTCGTAGACAACGGGAGGCGCCGTCACCTCCTCGACCGCGTGCCGGGACACCCGCTCGATCTTTGCTTGGGTGGAGTGCTCTGGCTCTATCCCTAGTGGCGCCGGCGCCACCCCGCTCGCGACGCAGGCAGCGGCGCCACCCACCGTGCCCGCACAGATCGCCAGCGCCTTGGCGAGAGCGGCCATCCCGGCGCCCCGAGTTCCGCCTGCGGCGGCAATCTGCGAGACACCGGTGTCGGCGGAGCTCCCGGTCCCGGGGAGGCGCGAGTGCAGTCCGATGAAGAACTCCTGTGCCCGTTCAAGCAGGGAACGGGAGACGGGCAAGGCAGGGGCGAGGGCGGCGACGGCCGCTGGGGTTGCCCGGTAGGCGCGCATGGTCGTGCGGCAGGCCGCACAGGCCCGCAGGTGCTCGCGCACCGTGGCTTCCCCCTCGTCGCTTGCTTCGCCGTCGCAGTAGGCCGACAGCAGCGGAGCCAGCTCGACGCAGCGGCTGCCGTCCTCGCTGCGCGTCATCAGGTGGCGAAAGCGCTGCCGACCCTCGGCCAGGCAGCGGTTGACTTTTGTCTGGCTGAAGCCGGTGATCTCGCCGATCTCGGCGTAGGAGTAGCCCGCTGCGAGCAGGGTGAGCGAACGCAGCTCGGCCGGCTTCAAAGCCCGCAGCGCCTCGCGGCTGCGGGCGACCTGCTCGTCCCGCTCGAGGCGCTCTCCCGGTCCAGCACCGCCTGAGGCGATCCGCGCGATCGGGTCGCCCGCTCCGTCGCTCCCCACACCCAGCATCCGCTCGCGATAGCGGCGGATTGACAACGCCTCGTGCTTGACCACCGTCTTCATCCAGCGGATCAGCTCGCGTGGCCGGTCGCTGGGTGCTTTGACGAGGAGGATCTCCAGTGCCCGCTGGTAGGCGTCCTCGGCGTCGTCCTCGCAGAGCGAGAAGCGACGGGCGGTCTGCCTCAGCTCGGCATCCTCGCGGGCGACGAGTTCGACGGCGGCACGCTTGCGCCCGGCTGTTGCGATCTCCCCCTGCACCGGTTCAGCTCCCTCGTCCGAACATTCCATGTAGAGCGTGGGACAGGGGCTGGTTCTCCCCCCTTTTGGACGGGTGGACGGGGTGAATTCGCGCTATTTGCGAACTGTGACGTTTATCTCGGTGGGGCGCGTCCGAGCTTTTGGGTCCATATGGCACGGAAACTCGGACACGCCCCCGCGGGGGCCACCTGTAGCATCCGCGGCGATGAGCACCTGCGTGATCACCGGTGGCGCCGGCTTCCTCGGCTCCCACCTCTGCGAGCACCTGCTCGGCAAGGGGCATCGCGTCATTTGCGTCGACAATCTCGAGACCGGCTCGCTGCAGAACATCGAGCACATCCGCGACGACGCCTTCGACTTCCGCAACATCGACATCACCGAGCGAGTCGACATTCCCGAGGACGTCGACTTCGTCTACCACCTGGCCTCGCCGGCCAGTCCGATCGATTACCTGCGCCTGCCTCTGCACACGCTCAAGGTCGGCTCGCATGGAACCCATCACATGCTCGGCCTGGCCAAGTTCAAGCGTGCCCGCTTCCTGATCGCCTCGACCAGCGAGGTCTACGGCGACCCCCAGGTCCATCCGCAGAAGGAGGACTACTGGGGACACGTCAACCCGATCGGGCCGCGCGGCGTCTACGACGAGGCCAAGCGCTACGCCGAGGCGCTGACGATGGCTTACCACCGCCAGCAGGGCGTCGACACCTCGATCGTGCGCATCTTCAATACCTACGGCCCGCGCATGCGCGCCCACGACGGGCGGGCGATTCCGACCTTCCTGCGGCAGGCGCTCAAGGACCAGCACATCACCGTCTTTGGCGACGGCAGCCAAACCCGCAGCTTTTGCTATGTCGATGACCTGATCCGGGGCATCGTCAGTCTCGCCGAGTCCGACGTGCACACGCCGGTCAACGTCGGCAACCCCAACGAGTTCACGCTGCTCGAACTCGCCAAGACGGTGATCGAGGTGACCGAGTCACGCTCGGAGATCATCTACGAGCCGCTCCCCGTTGACGATCCGCAGCAGCGCCAGCCCGACATCACCCGGGCCCGCGACCTGCTCGGCTGGGAGCCGAAGATCGAGTTGCGTGACGGTCTGCGCAAGACGATCGAGCAGGCCGGCATCGAGCAGCTCGCCGGCGCCTCGGACTGAGCCCCGCTTCCACCTCCCAATATCCTCCGCCTGATGGCCGGTAAGACCGACAAGTCCGTTGTCGAGGAGTCCGCCCGCACGATCGCGCCCCTGGTGGGGCCCGACGACGAGCGGATCTTCACCGACTCGGGGATCGAGATCGACCGCCTCTACGACGAGGACGATGTCGCCCCCGGCCTCGAGCAGCGGCTTGGCGAGCCCGGCGAGCCGCCCTTCACCCGCGGCATCCACGAGGGGATGTACCGCGACCGGCTCTGGACGATGCGCCAGTACGCCGGTTTCGCCTCCCCCGAGGACACCAACGAGCGCTACCGCTACCTGATCGAGCACGGCTCGACCGGCCTTTCGATGGCCTTCGACCTGCCAACCCAGCTCGGCCGCGACTCCGACGACCCGCTCTGTCAGGGCGAGGTCGGCCGCACCGGGGTCCCGATCGACACGATCGAGGACATGCGGATCTGCTTCGACCAGATCCCGCTGGACGGTGTCTCGACCTCGATGACGATCAACGCCCCGGCGGGCATCCTGCTGCTGCTCTACGAGCTGGTCGGCGAGGAGCAGGGGGTTCCCAGCAAGAAGCTGCGTGGCACGGTTCAGAACGACGTGCTGAAGGAGTACATGGCCCGCGGCAACTACATCTACCCGCCCGAGCCGACCATGCGCCTGACCACCGACATCTTCGAGTACTGCCGCGAGAACGTGCCGAAATGGAACACGATCTCGATCTCCGGCTACCACATCCGCGAGAAGGGCTGCTCGGCCGTGCAGGAGGTCGCCTTCACGCTCTCCAACGCGATCGCCTACGTCGAAGCCGCGCTCGAGCGCGGCTTGAAGATCGACGAGTTCGCGACCCGGCTCGCCTTCTTCTTCAATTGCCACAACAACGTCTTCCAGGAGGTCGCCAAGTTCCGTGCCGCGCGGCGGATGTGGGCGAAGATCGTCGAGGAGCGGTTCGGGGCCAAGGACCCAAACTCGATGAAGATCCGCTTCCACACCCAGACCGGCGGAGTGACGCTGCAGGCCCAGCAGCCCGAGGTAAACATCATCCGCGTCGCCCTGCAGGGCTTTGCCGCGGTCAGCGGCGGCACCCAGTCGCTGCACACCAACGGCTTCGACGAGGCGCTGGCGCTGCCGACCGAGCGCTCCGCCCGGATCGCCCTGCGCACCCAGCAGGTGCTCGCCCACGAGTCCGGCGTCGCCGACACGGTCGACCCCTTCGCCGGCTCTTACTTCGTCGAGTCGCTGACCGACGAGATCGAACTGCGCGCCTGGGAGCTGATCGGCAAGGTCGAGGAGATGGGCGGCTCGGTCGAGGCGCTGGACTTCATGCAGAAGGAGATCGAGGAGTCGGCGCACTCCTACCACGAGCGCTACAAGTCGGGCCAGGACGTGATCGTGGGCGTGAACAAATACGTCACCGACCAGGTCGACGACGTCGACATCCTCCGCGTCGATCCCGAGTCCGAGCAGCGTCAGCTGGCGCGCTTGGCGGCTTTCAAGGAGAACCGCGACCAGGCCGCGGTCGGTGAGAAGCTGGACGAGCTCCGCGCCGTCGCCCGCGGCGAGGGCAACCTGATGCACCCGATCCGTGCCGCGCTCGCCGCCGATGCTTCGATCGGCGAGGTCTGCGGCGCGATGCGCGACGTCTTCGGCGAATACAAGGGCGGCGCTTTCTTCTAGCCAGCCGCCAGACGTGCCGGTGCTGCGGTGCCCATATGGACCTCTCTCCACCGGCACGTCCCGCCCAGGGGAAGGAATGGGCCGCGAGTAGTTGAAGCGGCTCGCATGATCGAGGTCGCCAGGACGCTGATGAAGTCCGAGCCGGAGCTGGCTGAGCTGCTGGCCGAGGTCGAGGGCGTCGAGGTGACGATGGCCGAGAAGGGCTTCGGCACGCGGGTTGCGCTCCGCGCCGACGAGCGAACCGGCCTCGAAGAGACCGACTTGGAGCACTTCCTCGATCGCCTGGCCGAGCCGCAGAAGAAGCCGTTCGTATAACCACAAGGAGAAGACCGACTTGAAGCAGCTGAGCAAGCACCTGACCTTTGCCAACGCGATCTCCTGCGTCGCCCTTTTCGTCGCTCTAAGCGGCGCTGCCTACGCGGCCAAGACGACGCTCGGCAAGAAGGCGGTGAAGACTCAGAATCTCGCCAACGGCTCGGTGACGACGCTCAAACTTCGCGGCGGCTCGGTGACCAACCTGAAGCTGCGCGACGGTGCCGTGACCGGCAACAAGATCGCCCCGGGCACGATCGGCTCGAGCCTGCTGGCAAACGGTGCGATCCGCTCCGAACAGCTCGGCGGCGGAGTCGTCACCCAGGGCAAGCTGAAGAATGGCGCCGTCAACGCCGAAAAGCTCGCCAGCGGCTCGGTGACCACCGAAAAGATCGCCAACGGCGCCGTGACCAACCCGAAGCTGGGCAATGATGCGGTCACCGCCGGCAAGATCCAGAACGGCGCGGTGGGCAGCGCCAGCTTGGCTCCGACCTTCCTTGCTCAGCTGGTCAAGAACGTGACCTATGTCGGCAAAGCGAGCGGCGCCGTAAGTGCGACCAGCCCTCAGTCCGTCACGGCCGAATGCCCGACCGGCAAGCAGGCGATCGGCGGCGGCGCCCGGACGACGCCAGGCACGGCGACGGAAACCGAGCTGACCGAGTCGGTCCCCTTCGTGAACGGGGAAAGCAAGCGGACTGGATGGACCGCTACCGCTCGCGCGCAAGGGAGCCTGACCTTCGCGGTCGAAGCTGTCGCGATCTGCGCCGAATTCTGAGTTCTAGAGCCTGTCCCAAAGACCAGCGTCCGCCGCCGCCAGACGTGCGCGGGGGTCTTTGGACGGGCTCTTAAATAGACTCCCGCGCCGCGATGCGCGAGAGGAATCCGGTCACCCACGAGGAGAAGCTCTCCTACCTGCGCGAGCTGCGCGAGGCGGCGGTCAACTCCGCCTCCGAGGAGGCGGTGGAGAAGCAGCACGCGAAGGGCAAGATGACCGCCCGCGAGCGGATCGAGAAGCTGCTCGATCCCGGCTCCTTCGAGGAGCTCGACACCTTCGTCCGTCACCGCACCTACGACTTCGAGATGCAGAAACGGCGTCCCTGGGGCGACGCCGTCGTCACCGGCCACGGCACCATAGAAGGAAGAACTGTTTTTGTCTTCTCTCAAGACTTCACGGTGTTCGGGGGCAGCCTCGGCGAGGTGATGGCGGAGAAGATGTGCAAGGTGATGGACCTCGCCGCCCAGGTCGGCGCACCGGTGGTCGGCATCAACGACTCCGGCGGCGCCCGGATCCAGGAGGGGGTCGTCTCGCTCGGCGCCTACGGCGACGTCTTCGTCCGCAACGTCCAGTGCTCGGGCGTGATCCCGCAGATCAGCGTGATCATGGGCCCCTGTGCCGGCGGTGCCGTCTACTCGCCGGCGATGACCGACTTCATCTTCATGGTCAAAGAGACCTCGCACATGTTCATCACCGGCCCGGAAGTGATCAAGACGGTGACCGGCGAGGAAGTCGAGTTCGAGGAGCTCGGCGGGGCGATGAGCCACAACTCGAAGTCGGGCGTCGCCCATTTCGCCGCCGAGGACGAGGAGAGCTGCCTCGATGACGTGCGCTACCTGCTCGGCTTCCTGCCCTCCAACAATCTCGAGGCGCCGCCCCGCTTCGCCCCCTCCGACGATCCGGATCGCGAAGACGAGGAGCTGGAAACGATCGTCCCCGACGATTCCTCGAAGCCCTATGACATGCGCGAGGTGATCACCCGCATCGTCGACGACGAGGAGTTCTTCGAGGTCCACGAGCACTTCGCCAAGAACATCGTCTGCGGCTTCTCGCGGCTCGACGGCTTCCCGATCGGCATCGTCGGCAACCAACCCGCCTTCCTAGCCGGCGTGCTCGACATCGAGGCCTCCGAGAAGGCGGCCCGCTTCGTCCGCACCTGCGATGCCTACAACGTCCCGATCGTCACCTTCACCGACGTCCCTGGCTTCCTGCCCGGCACCGACCAGGAGTGGAACGGCATCATCCGCCACGGCGCCAAGCTGCTCTACGCCTTCACCGAGGCGACCGTGCCAAAGCTCACCGTCGTCACCCGCAAGGCCTACGGCGGCGCTTACGACGTGATGAACTCGAAGCACATGCTGGCCGACTACAACGTCGCCTGGCCGACTGCCGAGGTCGCGGTGATGGGCCCGGAGGGCGCGGTCAACATCATCTACCGCAAAGACATCGCCTCCTCGCCGACCCCCGAGGAGCGCCGCCAGAAGCTGATCGACGACTACAAAGCCCACTTCGCCAACCCCTACTCGGCGGCGGAACGTGGCTACATCGACGACGTGATCGAGCCGCGCGAAACGCGCCCCAAGCTGGTCAAGGCGCTGCGCATGCTGCAGTCCAAGCGGGTCGAGCAGCCGAAGCGCAAGCACGGCAATATCCCGCTCTAGAAGCGGTGGAGCGCTACCGCTCCGGCGATCCCTGCGCCGCCGCTTCGCGGCGGGCCTGCCATGTGGCCAACGGAGCGGCGGTCATCTCCTCCCAGGCGGCGCTCTCGCCGAGGAACTGCATGACTACGAAGTGGAGCAGGCCCGGGAGCATCTCCGGCGTCCGGGCCGCGTCGCCGTCGAGCAATTTTGCCGCCAAAAGCGTGTCGATCGCCCCTACAATGAAGTCAGACGTAATAGGAGGTGGAGCTTGGCGAGAGGGGATCTCGCGGCGCGCGCTGTCAAGTGCGCGGGAGAGGCGCTCCATCAGATCGCGCCGCTGGGCGAGCGACCGCTCGCCTGCCGCGTGCACCTCGACCACCAGCGCCTTGGCGATCGCCGGCTGGTTGGCGCAGAACTCGAGCAGCTCGGCCAGCGCCGCGCGCAGGCCCTCGCGCCAGGAGGGTTGGCGCTTGGCGGCACCGATCATGCGCCGGTAGACCCACTCGCCGGCGTCGCCGTAGGCCTGCGCGAAGCAGTCCTCGCGATCGACGAAGTGCTTGTAGAAGGTCGCGCGGCTGGTCTGTGCGCGTTCGATCACGTGCCGGACGGCGACCTGCTCGAAGTCCAGCTCCCCGCTGACGACGAGCATCGCGGTCAGAATCCGCTCCCGGGGGGGGCGCCGCCCGCGCTTGCCCGGGAAGGCGATTACCGAGCCGCTGTTGATGTCCGAAAACATAAGCCTTTTGTCTAGGTATAGCAGCTTTTAGAAACGGAGTTGCCTAGAACGCCATGTTTTCTGTAGAAAAGGAAAGTAGACATCAGATATATGTTTTGGTACCGTCTTGGAATGGCCGACTCGCGGTCGCTCTCGGAACGCCTCTCGAAACTGCCACCGGGGAGACACCTGATCCCGCGCGATTTCGTCTCTCAGAACCAGCGCGAGCGGATGCTGCTCGCGACCGCCGAGCTGGTCGCCGAGCGGGGGTATCAGAAGACGACGATCGAGCTGATCGCGAAAACGGCGAAGGTGGCCCTGGTCACCTTCTACGAGCACTTCGCCAACAAGGAAGAGTGCTTTCTGGCCGCCTTCGACGAGAGCGTCGCCGCCGCGGGGGAGGTCTTTGCCGAGCTGGTCGATACCGAACAGTCTTGGATCGACCAGGTCTCAACCGGCCTCGAGGTCTTCCTCGAGATGGTCGTGGCGGAGGAAGCGCGGGCCAAGCTCTGCATCGTCGAGAGCCAGGCGGCGGGCGGAGCGGCGCTGGCCCGCTACCAGTCGATGCTGGAGAGCGTTGCGCCGAAGCTGCGCGAGGGGCGCGAACACAACCCGCGGGCGAGCCGGCTGCCGGAGGGACTCGAGGTGGCGATCGCCGGCGGTCTGATGTGGCTGGTGCACCAGCGCCTCATCGCCGGCCAGGTCGACGATCTCAAAGGTCTGCTGCCGGAGATGCTGCAGGTGACCTTGACGCCTTACGTCGGGGAGGTCGAGGCGGCACGCGCCGCGGAGGCGGCCCAGGCCCGGGCGGCGGCGTAGTGACTGCCGCTGCAGTTGCTCGAAGCGCAGGGAGTTGGGCTAGGGCAATGTGAGCTCCGTCCGCAGAGGGCGCGATCCCGCGCGGGAGAGGATCGCCACCGCGATGGTGGAGATGGTTGCCGCCCAAGGCTTTGCGGCGGTCGACATAGGGACTGTCTGCGGGCGGGCCGAGGTGAGCCGCGCCCACTTCGATCGCTGCTTCGCCGACTTGGAGGATTGCTTTCTCGCCCTTCACGACGAGGCGATGGAGGAACTCTGTACGCGGGTCGACATCGTCTGCAACGGACGCGAGGCCTGGCACGACCGGATCTGGGCGGCCGGCGTGGCGGCGATGCGCTACCTGCAGGAGGACTCCGATCGGGCCCGTTTCCTCGTCGTCTCCGTAAATGGCGTCGGCGGCGGCGCCCAGTCGCGCCGCGACCGGATCGTGCGACGGATCGCCGACTTCCTCGACGGCGGCCGCGGCGAAGTCGAGGGGCGGCCGATGTCCCGCTGCACGGCGGAAATCGCCGCCGGCGCCGTCTACGGCACGATCCTGAGCAAAGTCGAATCGGGCTCGATCGAACGCGGCGAGGAGTTCCTCCCCGAGCTGATCTACCTGGCGACGATGCCGTACCTCGGCGCCCGCGCTGCCGAGGACGAGTTGCTGGTCCAGCCGCTCCGGTAGGCACGGCCGCGGCCGCCCGTCTCTGGGGTATCGTCGTTCCGTGGCTAAGAGCTCATCCAAAAACCCCCGCGCACGCCTGGCGGCGGCGGACACTGCGCGGTGCGGCGTCCTCGGTCGGCCAAATAGCGCTGCTATTCGGCCTCCCTGCGTCCTTGCCCCGCTTGGTCCGGCGCTCGCCAGCCGCACACGCCGGTTTTCAGATGAGCTCTAAGGGGAAGGCGAAAAGTGCGGACGAGGCAGGGGCGGCAGCTGCCTCACCGCGCCTGCCTGCCGGTCGGCACGGCCTGCCGCGCGAGTTCATCGTCCAGAACCAGCGCGAGCGGATCGTCACGGCGCTAGTCGACACCGTCGCCGAGCGTGGCTACAACGCCACCACCGTCGCCAACATCACCAAAGCCGCGTCGGTCTCCCGCCGCACCTTCTACGAGCACTTCGCCGATAAGGAAGCCTGTTTCCTCGCCGCCTACGAGATGGTCGCCGACCACATCGCCGCCTCGATGCGAGCTGCCGCCGAAGCCTTCGAGGAGTGGCCGCAGAAGGTTCGCGCGGCGCTGGCGACGATGCTGCGCTTCCTCGCCGGCGAGCCCGAGCTGGCGCGCCTCTGCATGATCGAGCCGGTCGCCGCGGGCGGCAAGATCGCTGCCCGTCACCGCGACTCGATGCAGGGCCTTGTCGAGATCCTCAAGGCCGGACGGCCCGAGCACGGCGGCGAGCATCCGCTCCCCGAGGCGACCGAGGAGACGCTGGTCGGCGGCATCGTCTCGCTGGTCGTGCGCGAGATCAGCGCCGGTCGCACCGAGCAGCTCGAGTCGCTGCTTCCCGACCTGGTCGAGCTGACGCTCTCTCCCTACGTCGGTGCCGAAGAGGCCGAGCGCCTAGCCCGCCAGTAGCGAGCGCAGGTTCTCGGTTGCCCAGTACCTCGTGCCGGGCCCGCGGCCGCGCTGCTCGACGAGTCCGCTGTCGAGCAGGCGGCGCAGGTCGGCACTCACCGTCGCCGAGGAGACGCCCGCCTCCTTGCCGTAGCGGGCACGGTCGGCGCCGCCGATCAGGCTCTGCTCGAGCGCGATCACAAAGCGGTCGGGCCAGCCACGATCCTCGGCCTCCCGTTCGAGACGCTCCCATCGCGTTCCCGCCTCGCGGATCTGATCGAGACGGCGCTTTGCCTGCGAGATGTGGGCCTCGACGCAAAACCGGACCCAGCCGGATGCATCGCGATCCGGCCGGTAGCTGCCGCCCTGAGCATCGCGCAGCGCCGCGTAGTAGGCGGGCGTGTTCTTGCCCAGGTATTCCTCGATCGAGGAGAACTCCGGCGAGACCATTCCCTCGCGGGCGAGGACGAGCGATTGGACGATCCGCGCGACGCGCCCGTTGCCGTCGCGGAAGGGATGGACCGAGATCACGTTGAGATGCGCCATCGCCGCGCGGACAACGCCAGCATCGTCCACTCCCGCCCCCAGCCAGTCGACGATCTCCGCCATCAGCTTCGGGACATCTTCGCCGTCCGGCCCCCGGTAGTCGATCCCCCCATCGGGACCGGTCACCGATATCGGGCCCGTCCGCCAGAGCCCCGGGGCCTTGTCCCGCTGGAAGTGGCAGGCGTCGAAATGCAGGTCGAGGATGACCCGGTCGGTCCAGCGGAACCGCGGGTCCCGGGCCATCGCCCCGACGTGGTCCATCGCGCGGGCGTAGCAGGCAACCGCGAGGCGGCTCTCGTCTTCGCCGCCGGGCACCTCCCCGCTCAGCAGGGCGATCGCTTCGGCGGGGCTGACGCTGTAGCCCTCGATCGAGGTCGAGCCCTCGATCGAGCTCGCCGCTACGGCCCGCCGCAGCGGCCCCATCCAGGGGGTCGCCCGCCCGAGCTCGCCGCCGAGCTCATGGCGCAGACGGTCCAGCTCGCCGAGTTTGGCGCGGAGGCCCTTCGCAATGGGCGGCGTCGCAAATATCATGGCCAGTATCTTACATGATTAGCGAATTAATATGCTAGTACGCTAATCAGATGAGCTTAAGGCACAGCCGTCGCCTCGGCCTCGACCTTGCCGCCGCCCCGGGCGGTCGCCGCGCCGCCTTCTTCTCGGGTCAGGCGGTGTGCGAGGTAGACGGGGAAGATCGAGATCAGGACGACGATGACCGCGACCGCGTTGACGATCGGCAGCTGGTTGGGGCGGAAGAGGTTGCGGAAGATCCAGATCGGCAGCGTTTCTTCACCGGCGCCGATCGTGAACGTGGTGACGATGATCTCGTCGAAGGAGAGACCGAAGGCGAGCAGGGCGCCGGCGCCGAGCGCGGTCTTCAGGTTGGGGACGGTGACGAAGCGAAAGGTCTGCCAGGTGTGGGCGCCGAGGTCGGCCGATGCTTCCTCGAAGGAGGTCGAGACGCGGCGCAGGCGGGCGACGACGTTGTTGTAGATGACGACGATGCAGAAGGTGGCGTGGCCGACGATCACGGTGAAGAGGCTGAGGTCGACGCCGAGCACCTGGGTGAAGGTGTTGCTCAGGGCGACACCGGTGACGATCCCCGGCAGCGCGATCGGCAGGATGACGAGGAAGGAGATCGTCTCGCGGCCGAAGAAGCGGTGGCGGGCGACCGCCAGCGAGGCGAGCGTGCCGAGCACGATCGCGATCGCCGTCGCCGCGGCCCCTGCCTTGAGCGAGGTGACGAAGGCTTCGCGGGCGAATTCGTTTTCGACCGCCTTGGGAAACCAGTCGAGGGTCAGTCCAGGAGGCGGCCATTCGAGGATGTTGCTCGAGTTGAAGGCGTAGATCGCGAGCACGATCAGGGGGATGTAGATGAAGGCCAGTCCCACCCCGACGCCGAGGCGGAGGAGGAGCGCGGATCGTTTTGAGAGCCTCATGTCAGCCGCTGCCCTAGATGTGCTCGAAAGCGCCCAGCTTGCGGGCGACCATCAGGTAGGCGACCATCACCACAATCGGGACGAGCGCAAGGGCGGAAGCAAGCGGCAGGTTGTTGGAGATGTTGTTGAAGATCACGTTGCCGATGAACTGGTCGTTGGAGACGAGCCGGGGCGTGATGTAGTCGCCAAGGGTGAGGGCGAAGGTGAAGATCGAGCCGGCCACGACCGCCGGGAAGGCGAGCGGCAGAATCACCCGCCGGAAGGTGGTGAAGGGGGAGGCGCCAAGGTCCTCGGAGGCGCTGATCAGCGAGTCGGGGATCCGCTCCAGACCGGCGAAGATCGGCAGGATCATGTACGGCAGCCAGAGGTAGCTCATCACCAGCCAGACCGCGGTCTGGCCGTAGCCGGGGCCGGAGAGGCCGAGCGGGTTGAGAGCCCAGTCGATCACTCCACCGCTGGAGAGCATCGTCCGCCAGGAGAGCGCCTTGACCAGATAGCTCGACCACAGCGGCACCAGGACCGCGACGACGAGGATCGCCTTGCCGCGGCGGCTCGCGACCTTCGCCATGTAGAAGGCGATCGGGAAGGCGAGGAGGGCGTCGGTGACGGTGACGAGCGCCGCGATCAGCACCGTCCGGCCGACGATGTCGCGGTAGACCGGTTCGTTGACGAGGGTTTCGAAGTTTTCGAGGCTGAAGCCTTGGACGACTTCGCCGCTGAGCGGGTCGACCGTCCAGAACCCCGCAATCAGCAGCACGGCGAGCGAACCCAGGTAGCCGATCACCAGCCAGCCGACCGGGCCGGCGAGCAGCGCCCCGACCTGCAGGCGAGGGCGGCCGTGGAAGAGGCCGGCGAGCCGGTGGCCCACCGAGCGCCTCTCCACGACCGCCTCAGTCGCCATCGCTCAGCGCCCTGCGATCAGCCCTTGATCGAGGTCCAGGCCTGGACCCAGTCGTTGTAGTCCTTGCAGTCGCTGGACCCGTTGCCGCAATCGGCCACCGGCGTCTCCCAGTAGTAGACGCGTTTCCAGAAGGCCGGGTTTTCGGCGTGGTATTTGGCACAGAAGTCCTTCTCCGCGGTGTGATCGCAGGCCAGGCTCTGAGCCGGTGCCTCGCCGAAGAATTCGGCCACTTCGGCGTTCGCCTGCGGCGAGACGATCCAGTCCATCCACATGTACATGCAATTCGGATGCTTGGCTTCGGAACTGATCATCCAGGTGTCCGACCACCCGGTTGCGCCCTCGGAGGGCAGGAACCCCTGGCTCGCCGGGCTCGCCGCGACCGGCTTGCCGGCGCCTTCCAGTTCGAAGTACTGGTATTGCCAGGTGGTGCCGACCTGGCTGTCCCCGCCTGCGAAAGCCTGGATCTGCTTGGCCGCTTCCGACCAGTATTCGCCGACGTAGGGGCGCTGTTCCTTGAGCAGGTTCACCGCCGCTTCGAACTGTTCTTCGTTCAGCTCGTAGGGGCTTTCGATGCCCAGGCCCGGCTGGTGTGCCTTGAGGTAGACGGCGGCATCGGCGATGTAGATCGGGTCGTCGTAGGCGCTGATCTTGCCCTTGTACTTGGCGGCTTTCTTGGGATCGAGGATTACGTCCCAGGAGGTCGGGGCAGGCTTGACGTCTTCGGAGTTCCACATCAGGAGGTTCGCGCCGCGGCCGTGCGGGATGCCGTAGTTAGTGCCGTCGAAGGTGTTGTAGGGCTGGTTCTTGAGGTCGCTGAAGATCGTCTTGTAGTTGGGGACGAGGCTGACATTGACCGGGGCGACGTCGCCGCCGTCGACGAGGCGGGCGGAGGCGTTGCCGGAAGCCGAGACGCCGTCGTACTGCCCGGTGCGCATCAGCTGCACCATTTCGTCAGAGGTGCCGGCAGTCTTATCGTTGACTTTGCAGCCGGTCTTCTGTTCGAACGGCTTGCTCCATTCCGGTTCGACATAGCCGGCCCAGGAGATCAGGTTCACTTCACCCTCTCCTTTGCCGAGCTTGGACAGTTCTTCGCCGCCGGAGCTGCTGTCGCTGCCACCGCCGCAACCGGCGATCAACAGCATGAAGGCGAGCAGACCGGCGACGACGAGCCACGCCGCTCGTACGGGGTGTGCGTCCTGGGTCCTCACGGGGATTCCTCCTCTTTTCGTTGTCCACGGACTGCGACCGTGTGCTCCGGGCGCCAGCCCACAAGCACCTCCCTGCCCTGCTCGGTGGCCGCCTCGGTCGAGGCGCCCTCCACGTTTTGCCGCACGAGTTGAAGCTCTCCGCCGGCCTCGAGGGCGACTGTGTAGCGGGTAACCATTCCCGCGTAGGCGACCTCGGCGATCCGGCCGCGCTCGGTCCGCAGGCCGTTCGGTGTGGTCCCGGTGTCGAGCAGCTGGATCTTCTCCGGCCGGATCGTGAAGCGCGAGCCGTCGCGCTCGATCAGGTTGGAGACGCCGACGAAGCCGGCGACGAACTCGGTCTCGGGCTGCTCGTATAGCTCGACCGGCGAGCTGACCTGCTCGATCCGGCCCTCGTTGAACACGGCGATCCGGTTGCTCATCGTCAGCGCCTCGTCCTGGTCGTGGGTGACGTAGACGAAGGTGATCCCGACCTCACCCTGGATCGTCTTCAGCTCGCTCTGCATCTGCTCGCGCAACTTCAGGTCGAGCGCGCCCAGTGGCTCGTCGAGCAACAGGACCCGAGGCCGGTTGACGATCGCCCGGGCCAGGGCGACGCGCTGGCGCTGGCCGCCGGAGAGCTCGGCCGGCCTGCGCTCGCCGTAGCCGGGCAGGCGGACCATCTCCAGCGCCTCGTCGCGCCGCCGTGCCCGCTCGGCCTTGGCGACGCCGGCGACGCGCAGGCCGTAGGCGACGTTCTCGCCGACCGCCATGTGGGGAAACAGCGCGTAGTCCTGGAAGACCGTGTTGACCGCTCGGTCGTACGGGGGCACCCCGGTCATGTCCCGCCCGGCCAGCTCGATCGTGCCGCCGCTCTGATCCTCGAAGCCGGCGATCATCCGCAGCGTCGTCGTCTTGCCCGAGCCGGAGGGCCCGAGCAGGGTGAAGAACTCGCCGGCCTCGATCTCCAGGTCGATGCCCGCAACCGCCCGAACCTCGCCGTAGTGCTTGGTGAGGCTGACAAGGCGGATGTCAGGTGGAGTAGCTACACCATGACGTTATCCGAGTAGTTCAGGAGGTCAAGGACAAAGCCGCCCCGGCCAGTTGGCCGAGGCGGCGTACGGGACACCCCTGCCCCGAAGTGTTTCTAGAAGCCGGCTGGGTGGCGGGCTATGTAGCCGACGTTGTCACGCAGTTCTTCGTGCCAGCGTGGGCCGGTGCCTTCTGAATCGCCGGAGGTGTCCCAGCGGTAGCCGGCGATCACCGCATAGGCGTGGCCGGCGTTGGCGTAGACCGTGATCCAGCGCCCTTCGCCTTCCAGGCCCCAGCTCTCCATCGGGCCCGAGGGGAGCGGGCTTTCGAGGAATTCTCCGCCGTGCAGGGCGTAGCTGACCGAGCCCGAGCAGTCATAGCCCCGGTCCCACCAGCGGCCGTGGCCACCGCCCCAGATGTAGGGCTTGGTGCGGATCCGGTTGGCGGCCGCGACCACGGCCTTGATCCGGGCGGGAGCCGCCTTCGGCGGGATCAGCATGCCGTTCGGCAGCAGTCGCGCTTTTGGCGTGGGAGTGCAGATATCGACTTCGGCAGGCGTCAGACCGCCGCCGCCGCAGTTGGCGCTGGCGCCTGAGGGTACGAGGGCGAGGACCACCAGCGCCGCAATTGCGACCAACCCCGCCTTGAGCTTTGAACTGTTCTTAGGCAAACCGATCTCCTTCGTCGGCCTACGGGGTTAGCTGTCGGGCTGGCGCTGATAGGAGCCTGCGCCCCCGCCCTATGTCGGGCGGGTTAGCCCCGAAAACGTGGTTCCCCCGCTCCCGCGTCGCCAGGTGGCTTGCGGGACTCGGCGTTTCGGTTGTTCGGAACGGCGGGCAGTGTAGACGATTGCCCGGGCGGATGCTCACAGAAAACAAACATTTTGTGGCCTTTCGCACTTTCATCCCAAATTCCTCTCGGCCGTCTGGCTGGTAGCTTGCGGCTTGGGATGGAACTTGCCGACCGCTCAGCCCTGCTCACCGGCGCCACTGGCGGCCTCGGCCGCGCGATCGCGGCGGGGCTGGCGACGAAAGGCGCCAAGCTGATTCTCAGCGGGCGCAACGCCGAGGCGCTGGCTGCGCTGGCGGCGGAGCTGCCCGGGGATGGACACAGAGCGGTGTCCACCGACCTTGCCGAGACCGGTGCCGCCGAGAAGCTCGCGGCCGAGGCGGGCGACGTCGACATCCTGGTCGCCAACGCCGGCCTGCCGGGCACCGGACGACTGCCCGACTACAGCGTCGAGCAACTGACCGGAACCCTGCGCGTAAACTTGGAGGCGCCGATCCTGCTCGCCAGGGCGCTCGAGCCCGCGATGCTGGCCAAGGGCTCGGGGCACATGGTGTTTATCGCTTCGCTCTCAGGCAAGTCCGCGACGCCGCTCTCCTCCGTCTACAACGCGACCAAGTTCGGCCTGCGCGGCTTCGCCCTCGGCCTGCGCGCCGACCTGGACCCCCAGGGCATCGGCGTCTCGATCGTCTCGCCAGGCACGATCCGCGAAGCGGGCATGTACTCAGATTCTGGCGCCCCCCCGATCCCCGGCCTCGGCACGGGCACCCCGGCACAGGTCGCGGCAGCTGTCGTCAAGGCGATCGAGAAGAACAAGGTCGAGGTCACGGTTGCCCCGCCACAGCAGCGCCTCCTTGCCCATTTTGCGCTTACGAGTCCAGGCATCGCGGTAAAGATCGCCAGCGGCGAGCAGGGTCAAAAAGCTGCCGCCACAGTCGCCAAGGGCCAATCCGACAAGCGCTGACGAGCGATGGGTGGGGGGTACCCGGTCGGCAGCGGCGTCCTCTTTTTCGCCCCACCCACGATCTCGGCCGGCCGCATCCTCTCCAGGCGAAAAACACAGCAACGACCGGGTACCCCCCACCCATCGCCCACCGTCCGCCTTGCCTAGGATGAGGTTGTGAGCAGTCTCGACTCTTTTGGCGCCCGTTCGACCCTCGACGTGAGCGGCCGCTCTTACGAGATCTTCCGCCTCGACGCCTTGCAGGCCCGCTTCGACGTCGCCCGCCTGCCCTACTCGATCAAGGTGCTGCTAGAGAACGTGCTGCGGCTCGAGGACGGCAGCTCGGCGACCGCGGCTGACGTCGAGGCGATTGCGAGCTGGGACGCGGCGGCTGATCCCAGCGCAGAGATCCCCTACCAGCCGGCGCGGGTGCTGATGCAGGACTTCACCGGCGTGCCGGCCGTGGTCGACCTGGCGGCGATGCGCGATGCGATGGCCGAGATCGGCGGCGATCCGGAGAAGATCAACCCGCTGGTCGACGTCGACCTGGTGATCGACCACTCGGTCCAGGTCGACGCCTTCGGCAACGAGCGCGCCTTCGCGGTCAACGCCGAGCGTGAGTTCGAACGCAACCGCGAGCGTTACTCCTTCCTCAAGTGGGGCAGGGAGGCCTTCGACAACTTCAGCGTCGTGCCGCCGGCGACCGGGATCTGCCACCAGGTCAACCTCGAGCACATCTCCCAGGTCGTCTACAGCTCCGAGCGCAGCGGAACGCTGCAGGCCTACCCCGACACCCTGGTCGGCACCGACTCGCACACGACGATGGTCAACGGCCTCGGCGTGCTCGGCTGGGGGGTCGGCGGGATCGAGGCCGAGGCGGCGATGCTCGGCCAGCCGGTCTCGATGTTGCTGCCTCAGGTGGTCGGCTTCAAGCTCGGCGGCGAGCTGCCCCAAGGGGCTACCGCCACCGACCTGGTCCTGACCGTGACCGAGATGCTGCGCGAGCACGGAGTCGTCTCCAAGTTCGTCGAGTTCTACGGGCCCGGCCTGGCCACGCTCGGGCTCGCCGACCGGGCGACGATCGGCAACATGTCGCCGGAGTTCGGCTCGACCTGCGCGATCTTTCCGATCGATGCCGAGACGCTGCGCTACCTCGAGCTGACCGGGCGCCCAACCGAGACGCTCGAGCTGGTCGACGCCTACGCTCGCGCGCAGGGGATGTTCGTCGAGGCGGACTCCGAGGACCCGGTCTTCTCGGCGACGCTGGAGCTGGACCTCGGCGAGGTCGTGCCGAGCATCGCCGGGCCGAAGCGCCCCCAGGACCGGGTGCCGTTGGCCGAGGCAAAGGAGGCCTTCCTCGAGGCGATGCAGGAGTTCGACCCCGAGGCCGCCGAGCAGATGGGCAACGGCATCGACGAGGCCGGCGAAGAGTCCTTTCCCGCCTCCGACCCACCGGCCGAGGAGCACGACGACGAGCGCGGTCGCCCCCGGCCGGCGCTCAGCGACAGCACCGTGGCGACGGTCCCGCGGGGCAGCGAGGACGTCGTCGAGGTCACCCTCGAGGACGGCACGGTCGTCGAGCTCGACCACGGCCGCGTCGTGATCGCGGCGATCACCAGCTGCACCAACACCTCCAACCCCTCGGTGATGATCGGCGCCGGACTGCTCGCCCGCAATGCGGTGCAGCGGGGCCTGAAACGCAAGCCTTGGGTGAAGACGTCGCTCGCTCCGGGCTCGACGGTCGTCACCGACTACCTCGACAAAGCCGGGTTGACCGAGTACCTGGACCAGCTCGAGTTCAACCTGGTCGGCTACGGCTGCACGACCTGCATCGGCAACTCGGGCCCGCTGCTGGCGGAGATTTCGGCCGCGGTCGAGAAGAACGACCTGGCGGTCTGTGCGGTGCTGTCGGGAAATCGCAACTTCGAGGGCCGCATCAATCAGGACGTCAAGGCGAACTATCTGGCCAGCCCACCCCTGGTCGTCGCCTATGCGCTGGCGGGCCGCATGGACCTCGACCTGACCACCGAGCCCCTTGGTGAGGACGACAAGGGCGAGCCGGTCTATCTGAGCGATATCTGGCCCGACCCAGCCGAGATCAAGGAGCTGGTCGGCCGCTCGATCGCCTCGGAGATGTTCACCCGCAACTACGGGGGGGTGCTCGAGGGGGATGAGACCTGGAAGGCGGTCGAGGTGCCGGAGGGCGACCGTTACACCTGGCCCGACTCGACCTATGTGCGCAAACCGTCCTTCTTCGAGGGAATGCCGGCCGAGCCGGCTCCGGTGGAGCCAATCGCCGGCGCCCGTGTGCTGGCCGTGCTCGGCGACTCGATCACGACCGACCACATCTCACCCGCCGGCGCGATCAAGAAAGCGAGCCCGGCTGGGCAGTGGTTGATCGAACAGGGAGTGGAACCGCGCGACTTCAACTCTTACGGTTCGCGGCGGGGCAACCACGAGGTGATGATTCGTGGCACCTTCGCCAACATCCGCCTGCGCAACCTCCTGGTCGAGCGGGCCGGTGGCTTCACCCGCCGTTTCCCCGGTGGTGAGGAGACGACGATCTTCGAGGCGGCGATGGCCTACGCGGAGGAAGGCGTGCCGCTGGTCGTCCTCGCGGGCAAGGAGTACGGCTCGGGCTCCTCGCGCGACTGGGCGGCGAAGGGGACGAAGCTGCTCGGCGTGCGCGCGGTGATCGCCGAGTCCTTCGAGCGCATCCACCGCTCGAACCTGATCGGCATGGGTGTCCTGCCGCTGCAGTTCCCCGCCGGCGAGTCGATCGAGTCCCTCGGCCTGAGCGGGGAGGAGACGATCGACGTCAGCGATCTCGAAGGCGGCGAGGCCAAGACCGTCACCGTTACCGCCGGCGACACCGAGTTCGAGGCAACCGTTCGGCTCGACACCCCAAACGAGGCCGTGTACTACAAGAACGGTGGAATTCTGCAGACGGTGTTGAGGAGCCTGCGGGGGTAAGCTTCTGTCTGAGTTCCGGCAAGGCGGCACAGGAGGGCCGCGGGAGGCAGGGGGTCCGCGCGACCCTCACTGCACCTATGCGTCGGTAGCCAGGGAGGGATGCCGACGCGCTCTGTTCACTCGAACGGGACTGTTCGAGACGAACAGTCACTGTCTAGCTATAGCGCCTGCAAGCTCTGAGGTCAAGGCATCTTGAGCGGATCTACGGGATTTTCCCCGACTTTTTGCGGAGAATCCCGGATACCCCAGCCACGCCGTTCGATCAACTCGATCCCGATCACGCTGCCCACCGGGCCGACGGGAGTAAGGGTCGCGGCGAGCAGGGTGTACGGAGCCTCGCGCTTGATGCAGGCGATCCAGATCACTATGCAGAGAACGACGAAGCCGAGGCCGTGCGCCCAACCGAACAGCATCGTCTCGGTTTCGAAGCCGGGAACGAGCCAGAAGACGATCAGCGCGGTGAAGATCGCCAGCTCGATCCAGGAGAGGATCTTCACCCGGGCGAACAGAGGGCCGGGAACCGGCTTGCGCATCAGGCGCCGGGGGTGAGCGCGGTGAGCACGATCCGCTCCTGCTCGCGCGCGTGGGCGATCGAGTAGCCCTCGCCCGGGCTCGCCCGGGTCGGGCGGCCGACGTAGCCGAGCTCGACGCCCTCGGGCATCAGGTCGGGGAGGCGTCGCGACATCACCTTCCAGCAGCCCATGTTGCGCGGCTCCTCCTGCGCCCAGACGATCTCTTTCAAGTTGGGGTAGGAGGCGATCAGCTCGCTGAGCTGTTCCTTGGCGAACGGGTAGAGCAGCTCGACCCGGGCGATCGCCACGTTCTCGGCCGTCTCGCGCCGCTCGCTGGCGTCGATGTCCCAGTAGACCTTGCCGGTGCAGAGCACGAGGCGCTCGACCTTCTCGCGGCGCTCGGCCGCGGCGGGGTCGTCGAGGATGAAGTGGAACTGGCCGCCGGTCAGCTGATCGACCGTCGCCGCGGCGCGGTCGAGTCGCAGCAGCCCCTTCGGGGTGAAGACGATCATCGGCCGCGGCTTGCGGATCAGCGCCTGGCGGCGCAGCAGGTGGAAGTACTGCGCGGCGCTGCTGGGGTTGGCGATGCGGATGTTGCCCTCCGCCGCCAACGCCATGAAGCGCTCGATGCGGGCGCTGGAGTGCTCCGGGCCGGAGCCCTCGTAGCCGTGCGGCAGCAGCAGCGTGAGGCGGCTGGTCTGTCCCCACTTCGCCTCGCCCGAGACGATGAAGCTGTCGATGATCACCTGGCCGGCGTTGGCGAAATCGCCGAACTGGGCCTCCCAGAGGACCAGCGCGTCCGGGGTCGCCGCCGAGTACCCGTACTCGAAGCCGAGGCAGGCGATCTCCGAGAGCGGGCTGTTGTAGAGCTCGAAGGGGGCTTTGGCGTCGTCGAGGTTCTGCATCGGGCAGTAGGGGAGGCCGGTCTTCTCGTCGTGGAGGACGAGATGGCGATGCGAGAAGGTGCCGCGCTCGGTGTCCTGGCCGGTGAGGCGGATGTGGACGCCCTCGGTCAGCAGCGATGAGAAGGCAAGCGCCTCGGCATGGCCGAACTCGATTCCACCCTCGGCGAGCGCCTGGCCTCGATTGCCGAGCGGTTTGCGCAGCTTGCGGTGGATCGTGAAGCTGTCCGGCACCTCGAGCAGCGCCTCGTTCAGCTCGGTCAGCTTCTCCACCGGGACTGTCGTTTCGACCGGCGGGCTGGCGCTGCGGTCGAGTTCTCCGGTGCTGGAGGTGGTCACGGTCGGGTCTTCGTACTCGCCCAGCTCCATCTTCCTGCGCAGGTCCTTCAGCGAGCCCGACATCTCGTCGTGGCGCTCTTGGCGCGCCCGCTCGACGTCCTCGCGGGCGATCGTCCCGTCCTCGATCAGCTTCTCGGCGTAGATCTCGGAGACCGGCGGGTGAGCCTTGATCTTGGCCGCGATCGCCGGCTGGGTGTAGGCGGGCTCGTCGGTCTCGTTGTGGCCGAAGCGGCGGTAGCCGATCACGTCGATGACGATGTCGCGCCCCCAGCGCTCGCGATAGGCCATCGCCAGTCGGATCGCCGAGGAGCAGGCCTCGACGTCGTCGGCGTTGACATGGACGATCGGGACGTTGAACCCCTTCGCCATGTCGGCGGCGTAAGGGGTCGAGCGGGCGTCCTCGGGGTCGGTCGTGAAGCCCACCTGGTTGTCCTGGATGATGTGAATCGTGCCGCCGGTGGTGTAGCCACGCAGCGCCTGCAGGTTGAGCGTCTCGGCGACTACTCCCTGGCCCGGGAAGGCGGCGTCGCCGTGGAGCAGCACCGGCACCGCGTACTTCGGCTTGTGCTCGAGCTTCGCCCCGTCGATCTCCGACTGGAGGAAGCGGGTCGCGCCCTCGACCACCGGGTCGACGAACTCGAGGTGGCTCGGGTTGGGAAAGAGCCGCACCGCGATCTTCTCGCCCTCGTGGGTCTCGTAGGTCCCCTGGTGGCCGTAGTGGTACTTGACGTCGCCGGTGCCGCCGTGGGGAATCGCCGCGACGGCCTTCACCATCTCGATCTGCTTGGCGCCCTCGAACTCGGCCAGGATCGACTCGACCGAGCGGCCCAGGTTGTGGGCGAGAACGGCGAGGCGGCCACGGTGGGCCATGCCGAAGGCGACCTCCTCGGCGCCGGCGCGGCCGGCGAGGGTGACCAGCTCGTCGAGCATCGGCACGATCACGTCGAGGCCCTCGATCGTGAAGATCTTCTGGCCCAAATACGCTTTCTCGACGAAGCGCTCGAACTCGAAGACGTCGATCAACCGGCCCAGCAGGCGGCGTTTCTCGTCGTCGTCGAGCGGTTGGCGGTGGGCGCCGGTCTCGACCATCTCGCGCAGCCAGGTCCGCTGCTGGTGCGAGGAGAGGTGCTCGAACTGGTAGGCGATCGAGCCGCAGTAGGCCTCGCGCATCCGCGGCAGGACGTCGAGCAGGGTCTCGCCGGGGACGCCGATGCGCAGGATCGAAGCGGGCACCCGGGCCATCAGCTCCGGCGTCAGGTTGAGGCTCTCGGGCTGAATCGCCGGGTCGCCCTGCGGCTCGCGCCCCAGCGGGTCGAGACGGGCGGCGAGGTGGCCGTGGGTGCGGTAGCCCTTGAGCAGCGAGGTGGCAGCCTGCACCGCGCCGAGCAGCTCCTCGTCCGGCGCGCCGGGGGTCGCCGGGGGTTGCGCGGCACCCAGCGGCGGGGCAGAAGCGGAGGCCGGGTGCGCGGCGGCAAGCGGCGCCGCGTCGATGCCGAGATCGCCGGCGACCGTCTCGTAGAAGCCGTCTTCGCCTTCGAGCAGCCCTTCGATCCGGCGCAGGAAGGCGCCGGACTCCGCGCCCTGGATCACCCGGTGGTCGTAGGTCGAGGTCAGCGTCATCGTCTTCGAGACGCCGAGCTGCCGCAGCCGCTCGGGCGATGCGTGCGCCCACTCGGGCGGGTAGGCGATCGCGCCGGCGGCGATGATCGCGCTCTGTCCCTTCATCAGGCGGGGGACCGAGGCGGCGGTGCCGATCCCACCCGGGTTGGTCAGGGAGATGTTGGTGCCGAGGAAGTCGTCGGCGGTGAGCTTGCTCTCCCGCGTCTTCGTGATCAGGTCCTCGTAGTAGGCGTGGAAGGCGGCGAAGTCGAGCCCGTCGGCCCCCTTGATCGCCGGCACCATCAGGCTGCGCGAGCCGTCCTTGCGCTCGATGTCGACCGCGATGCCGAGGTTGACCGGACCGTTCTCGATCGCAAAGGGCTTGCCCTCGCGCTCCTCGAAGCTGCGCACCATCACCGGCCATTCCTTAGCGGCCTGCACGATCGCCCAGGCGATCAGGTGGGTGAAGGAGACCTTCAGCCCGCGCTCTTTCAACTGCCCATTCAACGCCTTGCGCTTCGCATCGAGCGTGTCGACCGCAACCGTCCGGAACGACGTAGCAGTAGGAACCTCCCGACTCTCGCCCATAGCCTGAGCCAACATCGCGGCAGGCCCCCTAAGAGCTTTCGCCTCTCCACTGACGGGCCCCGCAGCTCCACCGCCATTGGCAGCAGCAAGCACATCGTCCTTCGTCACCTTGCTCCCCGGCCCGCTTCCATCCACCGAAGCAAGGTCAACGCCGTTATCCGCAGCTACCCGCCGCGCAACGGGAGTCGCCCGAACTCCGTCCGATCCGTTGGCGTCGCTGGCGCCGTTTCCAGACGTCTCACCCGTGGGTGGTGCCGAGGAGGGGGGGGTCGAGGACGGACCGTGGCCCGCCCGCAGCGCCCCCCCCTCCTCGGCGACAGGACCCGCGGCTGAGGCATCCGAACCCTGGGCCGTCCCGTTACCGCCACCGTCGCCCTCGCCAGGCTCCATCTCGGCAAGCGGCGCCCCCACCGGCACCTCGTCGTCAACCGCCGCAATCAGCTTCGTAATGACGCCGTCAGCCGGCGCAGGGACCTCTGCGTCGACCTTGTCGGTCGAGACCTCGACCACCGTGTCGCCCTCCTTGACGAAGTCGCCCTCGGCGACATGCCATTCGAGAACGATGCCCTCGGTGACCGACTCGCCCATCTCGGGCATCTGGATCTGGACGGTCGCCGTTTGCGCCATTCGTAGATTGAGTGTATGAAAGAGCGATGAACTACTTCGTCACCGGCGCCACCGGCTTCATCGGTCGCAACCTCGTGGCCAGACTCTTGCAGCGCGAGGGGACGGTTTACGCGCTGGTCCGGGCGGGCTCGCGCGGGCGCCTGGAGGAGCTGCGGACCGCCTGGGGAGCCGATGGAGCACGGGTCGTGCCGATCGCCGGCGACCTCGCCCAGCCCGGTCTCGGCGTCTCCGAGGAGGACCTGTTGACGCTGCGCGGCGACGTCGATCACTTCTTCCACCTCGCCGCGATCTACGACATGGCGGCGGGCGCCGAGGCCCAGGAGGTCGCCAACGTCGAGGGAACCAGGCACGCGGTCGAACTGGCCGGCGCGATCGAGGCGGGTTGCTTCCACCAGATCAGCTCGATCGCCGCGGCCGGCCTCTACAAGGGCACCTGGACCGAGGACATGTTCGAGCAGGCCGAAGACCTCGACACCCACCCCTACTTCCGCACCAAGCACGAGTCCGAGCGGGTCGTGCGCGAGCAATGCAGCCGGCCCTGGCGGGTCTACCGCCCGGGGATCGTCGTCGGCGACTCGCGCAGCGGCGAGATCGACAAGATCGACGGCCCCTACTACATGTTCAAGCTGCTGCAGCAGGCACGGCGGATGCTGCCGTCCTGGCTGCCCACCGTCGGCATCGAGGGGGGGGAGATCAACATCGTCCCGGTCGACTACGTCGCCGCGGCGATCGACCACATCGCCCACAAGCCGGGGCTCGACGGTCGCGCCTTCAGCCTCACCGACCCGAGGCCGAAGACCGCTGGCGAGGTCCTCAACCTCTTCGCCCGGGCTGCAGACGCGCCGCAGGCGGCGCTGCAGCTCGACTCCGGCATCACCGATCCGGCCACCAGCCTGGTCCGCACGGGGTTGAAGTTCTTCCCGCCGGCGAAGCGAGCGGCAAAGGTGGCCCTCAACCAGGTCGGCATCCCTGCCGGCGTGCTCAGCTATGTCAGCTACCCCACTCACTTCGACTCGACCGAGGCGGAGGCGGCCCTTGCCGGTTCGGGGATCGAGGTGCCGCCCCTGGAGAGCTACGCCGATCGCGTCTGGGACTACTGGGAGCGCAACCTCGACCCCGACCTGTTCAAGGACCGCTCGCTCTCGGCGGCGGTGCGCGGCAAGGTGGTGTTGATCACCGGCGCCTCCTCGGGGATCGGCAAGGCGGCGGCGGTCAAGGCAGCCGACGCCGGCGCGACCGTGCTGCTCGTCGCTCGCTCAGTCGACAAGCTGGAGGAGACGAAAAGGGAGATCGAGACAGGCGGCGGTGTGGCCCACATCCACCGCTGCGACATGTCCGACGTCGAGGACGTCGAGCGGATGGCCGAGGAGGTGCTCGCCTACCACGGGCAGGTCGACATCCTGGTCAACAACGCGGGCCGCTCGATCCGGCGCTCGGTGAAGCTCTCCTACGACCGCTTCCACGACTACGAGCGGACGATGCAGATCAACTACTTCGGCGCCCTGAGGCTGATCCTGGCGCTGCTGCCCTCGATGCAGGCGCGCAAGTCGGGCCACATCATCAACATCAGCTCGATCGGCGCCCAGACCAACCCACCGCGCTTCTCCGCCTACGTTGCCTCGAAGTCGGCGCTGGACGCCTTCAGCCGGGTGATCGCCTCCGAGGTGTTCGACGACGGCGTCAACATCACGACGATCTACATGCCGCTGGTGCGGACGCCGATGATCGCGCCGACGCGAATGTACGACATGTTCCCGGCGATCACGCCCGAGGAGGCAGCGGAGATGATCGCCGGGGCGATGATCGGCAAGCCGAAGAAGGTGGCGACCCGGATGGGCACCTTCGGCGAGCTGCTCTACGCGGTCGCGCCGACGGTCAGCGACAAAATCCTCAACACGGCCTACAAACTCTTTCCTGAGTCGCAGGCGGCCAAAGGGAAGGGCGACGAGGCGCCCGATCGGGCGCCCACTACCGAGGCGGTTGCCTTTGCGCACTTGATGAAAGGCGTTCACTGGTAGCGCCCCTGCTGAGGACGGCGCAGCGGCTTAGTAGCTGGGAAGGCGATAGCGAGTACCGCGCCGCTCGCCGACCTTGACGAGACGACCTTCGTCCACCAGGCGCTTGAGCAGATACTTCACTTCGCCTCTCCCAAGGCCGGTTACATCTCTGACCATGGCATTCGTGATCGGTCGTTCGGCCGCCATGGCCTCGATTGCTGCGGCCAATTCGTCCCTGTCCAGGCGGAGTCCAGCTGGCGGGGCGAGTGACCCCTCCAGGTGATAAGTGGCCCCACCTCGTTGCCCCTTTTGCCTAACGAATCCGGCGCCTCGGAGGCGTTGCAGCGCTTCCCGGGCGAGGTCGCGGTCCACCTGCAAGATCTCACGCGCCTTGGCATTGGTGAGCGCCTCGCCGCGGGCTGCGTGTACGAGAAGGAGTCGATCGGCTGCGCGCAGGCTGCCCCTGTGCTCAAGCTCCTTGATCCAAGCGCGCTCGGCCGGCGCCACGGCGCTGCGCAGCGGTAGCGTGACACGCACCCCATGGTCGAACTCCTCGAAGCGCGGGGGATCGAGCATTTCCTCCGCCATTTCGTCTTCCATGAGGTCAACGCCCCTTCCCTCGTCCTCTGCGAGATCTAGACGGCGAAGCACGCGAATGAGCTGCACATTGCGAGCGGCGTTGGTTTCTCGCATATTCTCAACCGTGACCGGCTCGAGGAGCCGACCGGGGGACCGGATGACCACTGAGGAGGGCCGGATTTCAACCTTGATGGGAGTCCGATCCAGCTCGTAGTCACGATGCGCTACGGCGTTTGCCATCCCCTCGCGAATCACTTCCCTCGGTAGTCGCGGCAGGTCGTATCGCCGAATCCCTAGGACGACGAGCTCCGTACCCACCTCCTCCAAGATCCGGGCGGCTGCATTTCGAATTTGCTCTTGAGCGGATCCACGGAACTCGATCCGGAGGTCGTAGTCAGCGGAATCGTCTCCGCGGAAACGGAGGAGCTCCACGTAAACCTTTCCTAGGGCTGTCGAGGGATCGGCGACGAGGCACATGGCGCCGGAGACAGTTAGATGGCCCTCCGCCACCAGTCTTGCCTCTTCCAGTCGGTCTTGCACCTCGTTGGAGCGCCACTCGAAGGCGGTCTGTATTTCCGCAAGCCGCTCCGGGTCCACAGCGCCCACTGGCAGTTCCGTGGGGTTCAGCTCGTAGCGCTTGGCAGAGCCCCGGGTTACGAAGCGCTGCAGCTCGGTCCCAAAAAGAGATTCGTCGCGAGTCCCCTTCCTGACCTTGACCACAGCCCCGGAGGTTTGGGAGAAACCTTCGTGGCGGCGATCCACCGAGACAGCGACGATAGGTCGACCGCCCACCGAGAGCTCATGGAGCGAGTAGCGGCCGGGGTCGCGGACGTTGCGGATCGCCTCGTGGATAGCGTCTTCGGTGCCTGCGTCCAGCTTTTTGCCGACGATAGTCCCGTCGTCCTCGACACCAACGAGGATCACCCCTCCGTCGGCGTTGGAAAACGAGACCACCGTATCCTTGAAACTGTCGTTACCGATCCCTCTCTTGAACTCGACGTACTTGCTCTCATTGGGGAACTCACGTTTGAAGTCTGCGGGATCGAGAGCCAGGCGAAGATCCGATCTTCTGGGATGAAATGGCGGATATGGCAAACTTGTTCTTTCCATTCTATGTCAAAACAAGTTTGCCATATATCCCCAAAAAGACTCTTTTCGACCCGCTGAGGACTGATTGCCATGGGAGATGAGCGCAGGCTCAAGCACTGGGGGTGGGGCTACGCGGATCAGGCGCCTTCTGAGAAGGAGCTGGTGGAGGCTGCCGCGGGGATTCGGGAGCGGCTGGGGTTTGGGGGCGAGCCCGAGAAGGCTGTGCCTCTAGACGCAGTCGAGGTTCGGGCGCCGCGGTTGAAAGTGCCGAGTGGGCTTGGGGATCTGTTCACGGATGAGAAGTACGAGCGGGTCAGTCGGGCGCTGGGGAAGGCTTATCGGGATGTCGTGCGGGGGTTTCGGGGGGAATTCGGGAATCCGCCTGATCTGGTGGCGCTGCCTCAGGATGAGTCTGAGATCGAGACTGTGCTCAGCTGGGCCGAGTCCGAGGGCGCTGCGGTCATTCCTTTTGGCGGTGGGACGAGTGTGGTCGGGGGGATCGAGGGTCGCCTTGGAGATCGCCCCTTCGTCTCGCTCGATCTGCGCCGGCTGGACCGGGTGCTGGAGGTGGATGCGGAGTCGATGGCGGCTCGGATCCAGGCTGGGGCCACGGGACCGGGGTTGGAGGACCAGCTGCGCGAGCATGGGCTGACCCTGCGCCATTTCCCCCAATCGTTCGAGTACTCGACCCTGGGTGGCTGGATCGCCACCCGGGCCGGCGGGCACTTCGCCACCCTCTACACCCACATCGACGACCTGGTCGAGTCGGTGCGGGCGATCACCCCGCGCGGGCTCTGGGAGAGCCGTCGGTTGCCGGGTTCGGGGGCCGGCCCGTCACCCGACCGGGCGCTGATCGGCTCGGAGGGAATCCTCGGCGTGGTCGGCGAGGCCTGGATGCGGGTGCGGCCGCGTCCGCAGTTCAAAGCCTCCTGCGGGGTTGAGTTCGAGGACTTCCTGGGAGCGGCGGGCGCCGTGCGGGGGATATCGCAGTCGGGCTTGTACCCGAGCAACTGCCGCCTGCTCGATGCGACGGAGGCGGGTATGACCGGCGCCGGCAGCGGCAAGAAGAGCCTGCTGGTGCTCGGCTTCGAGTCGGCCCACCATCCTTGCGATGAGCCGATGAGCCAGGCCCTGGCCATAGCCCGCGAGCACGGCGGCGTGCCGGGTGAGGTGCGCGGCAGCGGCGAGGGTGACAGCGAGGGTTCGGGCGCCGTTGGCGCCTGGCGCAGTGCCTTCCTCCTCGCCCCCTACCTGCGCGACACCTTCGTCGCCTGCGGCGTCCTTTCCGAGACCTTCGAGACGGCAATCACCTGGGACCGCTTCGAGGCGTTCCACGGAGGCGTGATGGCGCTGGTGCGGACGAGGGTGGCTGAGGTTTGTGGCGTCCCGGCGCGAGGGCCCGGCGCGCCACGGATCAGCTGCCGCTTCACCCACGTCTACCCTGACGGACCTGCGCCCTACTTCACCGTGATGGCGCCGGCAAAGCGCGGCGGCGAGGTCGAGCAGTGGGACGAGATCAAGGCGGCTGCGGCGGAGGCTGTGATCGAAGGCGGCGGCACGATCACCCACCACCACGCGGTCGGTCGCGATCATCGCCCCTGGTATGACCGTCAGCGTCCGGCGCCGTTCGCGGCCGCGCTGCGTGCCGCCAAGGCGGAGCTCGATCCGGGCGCGATCCTGAACCCAGGCGTGCTGATCGATCCATAGCGAGGAACGACCGCCCAGCGGCGCTACCCTGTCGCGACCGATAAGCGGCTTATCCCGCTTCACCCGGGCGTTCCACGATGGAAACCATCACCTCAGAGCATCCGACGATCCCTACCGACGCCGCTGCGGCGAATCCGGTCGTGCCGCGGCGATCGCCGTTGCGGGCGGCGATCAAGACCGGGCGGCCGCAGGAGTGGATCAAGAACACCTTCGTCTTTGCCGGCCTGCTCTTCTCCGGCAAGTTCAACCAGCCCCACGATGTGCTGGAGGCGTTCCTCACCTTTGTCGCCTTCTGCGGGATCTCCAGCGCCGGCTACTACGTCAACGATCTGGTCGACATCGAGCTCGACCGCAAGCACCCGAAGAAGCGCTTCCGCCCCCTGGCTGCTGGCGAGCTCTCGGAGCGGGCAGCGATGACGATCGCGCCGCTGCTGGCACTCGCCGCGATCGCGCTCGCTTTCGCCACCGTCAACTGGCAGGTCGGCCTGATGGTCGTCGGCTACGGGATCGCCCAGGTGGCCTACAGCCTCGGCCTCAAGCAGATCGTGATCGTCGACGTGATGACGCTCGCCGGGCTGTTTATCCTGCGCGTGGCCGCTGGTGCAGTCGCCGTTGACGCCCACGCCTCCGAATGGCTGCTGCTCTGTACCGGCATGGTCGCCCTCTTCCTTGGCGTCACCAAGCGGCGCCAGGAGGCTGTCTCCGAGCTGCACCAGGGCACCAGCAGCCGCCCCGTGCTCGAGCACTACTCACTGCCCTTCCTCGACCAGATGGTCGCCATGGTCACCACCGGGACCGTGATCAGCTACTCGATCTACGCGATCAACTCACCGATCATCGGCAACAAGATGATGTGGACCATCCCTCCGGTCGTCTACTTCATCTTCCGCTACCTCTACCTGATCTACGACCGCGCCGACGATCGCTCCACCGCAGCGATGGTCGCCGAGGACAAGGGAATTATCGTCGCGGGGGCGATCTGGGTCGTGACCGCCTTCGCGCTGCTCTATATCTTCAAGTAACGGCGGCTCAGGAACCGACCGGCAGGTCCGAGAGCAGCTCGGTTTTGCCGTTGCGCTGGAACTGCAGGTCGATCGTCTCGTTCTTGCGGTAGGTGCCGAAGAGGCCGAGGTACATCGCCAGCCAACGGCCGGTCCCGACTTTCTCCTTGACGATTTCGCGGGTGAAGACGATCTCGCCGGCGCGGACGTTGTAGTCGACCTCCTCGCGCTGCTCGACGCCGTTGATGAAGATGACGTATGGGGCTTCGGCGCCTGCCGGCAGCTTCACGCGCCGGCCGGCGGCGTAACTCCCCTTGGGGATCTCGGTTTCGGCTTCGCTCATCGGGCGCTCTGCTCCAGAGTCTCGCGAACCGCGTCGAATGGCGTCTCGTGCTTGGTCGGGTCGAGCTCTTCTCGGGTCACCCCGCCCCGGAAGGGCATGAACGTGCCGTCCCCGCGCACGTCGACACCGGCGACCGGCTTGTGCAGCAAGCCCTTCCCGGTCAGTTGCAGCCGGGCGTGAACCTGCTGCTCGGGCGCAAAGTCCCGCAGTGAGGAAATCGACTTGGCCGGTCCCTCGGCTCGAATGGCCAAAGCCCGCTTCCGCATCGTGGCGATAGCGGCATCCAAGTCGTCGAAGCTTTCACGCTCGACATCGGATCCGTGTCTGATCGTCAGCTTCCAGCGAGACACGCCGCAAGCGTACGCGAGCGGTAGGAACGCTCAGGCGCCGCGCCGTGGCCGTTTCGGCCGACGCGCCGGCGGACCGACGATTTTCTCCGGCCCGTCCCGGTCATCGATGGCAACGTACTCGCGCTTACGGTGACCGGTGTAGATCTGCCGCGGCCGGGCGATCTTCTGCTCGGGGTCGTCCTTCATCTCCATCCACTGAGCCACCCAGCCGGCGGTGCGCGGGATCGCGAAGATCACGGTGAACATCTCGGCCGGGATCTCCAGCGCCTCGTAGATGATCCCCGAGTAGTAGTCGACGTTGGGATAGAGCTTGCGCGAGGTGAAGTACTCGTCGTCGAGCGCCTGCTTCTCCAGCTCGCGGGCGATCTCGACGATCGCGTTGTATTCGGTTGCCTCGAAGACCTCCTCCATGTGCTGCTGGATGATCCGCGCCCGCGGGTCGTAGTTCTTGTAGACGCGGTGGCCGAAGCCCATCAGTTTCTCTTCGCGGTTCTTCACCCGCTCGAGGAAGCCGGGAATGTTGTCGACCGAGCCGATCCGTCGCAGCATCCGCAGCACCGCCTCGTTGGCGCCGCCGTGCAGCGGCCCGTAGAGCGCCGCGACCCCGGCCGCCACCGCCGAGTAGGGGTCGACGTCGGATGAGCCGACGCCGCGCACGGCGTTGGTCGAGCAGTTCTGTTCGTGGTCGGCGTGGAGGATGAAGAGCACGTCGAGCGCCTTCGAGAGGGCCGGCTTGGGCACGTGCTTGGCTTCGGTCTTCTTGAACATCATCGAGAGGAAGTTCTCGGCGAAGTTGAGGTCATTGTCCGGGTAGACGTAGGGCAGGCCCATGTTGTGGCGGTAGGAGAACGCGGCCAGCGTTGGCACCTTGGCGATCAGCCGCACCGCCGCCATATAGCGCTCTTCGGGATCCTCGGTGGCCTTGGCGTCCGGGTAGAAGGTCGAGAGCGCTCCCACTCCTGCCAGCAGCATCCCCATCGGGTGGGCGTCGTAGCGGAAGCCCTCGAAGAACTGCTTGAGGTCCTCGTGGACGAAGGTGTGGTGGACGATGTCGTAGGTCCAGCGGTCGAGCTGGGGCCCGGTCGGCAGCTCGCCGAAGATCAGTAGATAGGCGACCTCGAGGAAGCTCGACCGATCGCAGAGCTGCTCGATCGAGTAGCCACGGTGTTCGAGGATCCCGGCCTCGCCGTCGATGTAGGTGATCGCCGAGCGGCAGGAGGCCGTGTTGGTGAAGGCCGGGTCATAGGCCAGCATCCCGAATTCGTCCTCGTCGACTTTGACCTGGCGCAGATCCATGGCGCGGACCGTGCCGTCGGTGATCGGCAGCTCGTAGGTCTTGCCGGTGCGGCTGTCGGTGACGCTGAGGGAGTCGCCTGCCATCGAGGCGACATTTTCGCAGTTCGGACGTTTCGACTCGTTCAGGGCCCCGTCCTAACGCACGGGCAAGGGCTCGAACTGGGTCATCTCGTGCAGCGTCGCGAAGCGCTCGTCGATCTCCTCGCGAGTCAGCTGGGCGACCCTCTCGGTGCCGAACTCCTCGACGTTGAAGGAGGCGAGCACGGTTCCGTAGCCCATCGCCCGCCGCAGGTTCGCCTCGTCGAGCTCGCCGTCGCAACTGTCGAGGTAGCCGAGGAAGCCGCCGGCGAAGCTGTCGCCGGCGCCGGTCGGGTCGCGTACGTCGTCGAGCGGGATTCCGGGCAGCGCGAAGAAGCGGTCCTGAGTGAAGAGGGCCGCGCCGTACTCGCCCTGCTTGGCGACGACGGCGCTCGGGCCGAGCTCCATCGCTGCGCGGGCGGCGCGGGCCAGGTTCGACTCACCGGTCAGCTGGCGGATCTCGGCGTCGTTGACGATCAGGCAGTCGACCTCGGCGATCGCCGCCAGCAGCGAGTCCTTGGCGGTATCGATCCAGAGGTTCATCGAGTCCAGTCCGCAGAAGCGCGTGCCATCGCACTGGGCGCGGACCTGGCGCTGCAGGTCCGGCTGGATGTTGGCAAGGAAGAGGGTGTCGGCAGCCTTCGACTCGGGGGAGAGCTTCGGCTCGAACTCGCCGAAGACGCCGAGCTGGGTGTCCTCGGTGTGGGCGACGTTGAGGTCGTACTCGTAGCGACCGCGCCAGAAGAACGATTGCCCCCCCGCGACCCGCTCGATGTCGCCGGTCTGCACACCGCGGCCTTCCAGCACCTCGAACTCGGCGGCGCCGAAGTCGTCGCCGACCGGGCCGACCGGCCGCACCTCGGTGAAGAAGCTGGCGGCGAGCGAGAAATGGACGGCGGCGCCGCCCAGCATGCGGTCGCGCTCCCCGAAGGGGGTCTTCACTGAGTCGAAGGCGATTGAGCCGACTACGGTCAGGGACATGGGCCGCAGGTTATAGAGGCCGGGTATGCCTGGGAGAGTGCCTATGTCCGCCTTCGGCGGACGATGTCGGGGCCGCTTCGCGGCGGGAACCACTCTGCGGAGCCGCTTCGCGAGGCACTCGCCCAGGCACACCCGGCCTCTTATCTCTCCGAGTTCGTCATCCGCTTCGCGAGGCATCCCCGGGGCACGCCCGACCCCCTATTTCCAGGGCCGACTATGGTTCGGCGCCGTGAAAGCGATTCAGATTCAGGAGTTCGGCGGGCCGGAGAAGCTTGAGGTCGTTGAGCTTCCTGAGCCTGCGGCTGGTGAGGGGCAGGTTGTGGTTGAGGTTGCGCGGTCGGGGATCAACTTTGCCGATACGCATGCGACCCGGAACGACTATCTGGCTGAGCAGTCGCTGCCGCTGGTCCCCGGTGGAGAGGTGAGTGGGCGCACCGCTGACGGAAAGCGGGTCGCGGCTCTCCTCGGCGGCGGTGGCTACGCGGAGAAGGTCGTGGTCCCCGAGCAGATGCTCATCCCGATCCCCGATGGCGTCGACGACGACCAGGCTGCGGCGCTTCTTTTACAGGGCATTACCGCAATGGCCCTGGTGCGCCGCTGTGCCCGGATCGAGCCCGGTGAGACGCTGCTGATCGAGGCGGCTGCCGGCGGCACCGGCTCGCTTGCGGTGCAGCTCGGCAAGAAGGCCGGAGCGAGGGTGATCGGCCTCGCCTCCAGCGAGGAGAAGCGGGAGCTGGTCGAGCGCCTCGGCGCCGACGCCACCGTCGACTCGCGTGCCGAGGATCTGAAGGAGGCGATTCTCGCCGCCAACGACGGCGAGCGCGTCGACGCCGTCCTCCACATGAGCGGCGGCGCCGCCTTCGACGCCGAGTTCTCGGCCCTCGCCCCGCTCGGCCGCATGATCGTCTTCGGCATTGCCTCGCGCGAACAGCGCGACGTCTCCACCGCCGCCCTGCTGCGGGGCTCCAAGGCGGTTATCGGCTTCTGGCTCGTCCATCTGCTTATGCGGCCTCAACAGTTCGGCCCGATGATCGCCGAGCTGCTTGGCGCGGTCGCCGCCGGTGAGCTCGAGGTCAACGTCGGCGAGATCTACCCGCTTTCCGAGTGTGCGCGCGCGCACGAAGACCTGATCGCCCGCCGCACCAGCGGCAAGCTCCTCTTGGATCCGTCGCAGTGATCCCCTTCAAAGACCTGGGGCTGGCGCCGGAGATCCAGCAGGCGCTGGACGAGCTCGGCTACGAGGACCCCACTCCGATCCAGGAGCAGGCGATCCCGGAGCTGCTGACCGGCCACGACGTGATCGGCCAGGCGCAGACCGGGACCGGCAAGACGGCCGCCTTCGGCCTGCCCCTGCTCCAGTACGTCGACCCGGCCGTCGACGAGGTGCAGGCGGTCGTCCTCACGCCGACCCGCGAGCTCTGCATCCAGGTGACCCAGGCGCTGCGCGCTTATGCCGAGCACCTCGACGTCGAGATCGTCGCCGTCTTCGGCGGCGCGCCGATCAAATCGCAGCAGGCGCAGCTGCGCGCCGGCGCCCACGTCGTCGTCGCCACCGTGGGCCGGATGATGGACCTGATGGGGCGTCGCTCGCTGGTCCTCACTGCGGCCCGCTACATCGTCCTCGACGAGGCCGACGAGATGCTCGACCTCGGCTTCATCGAGGACGTCGAGAAAATCCTGCGGATGTGCCCGAGCGGGCGCCAGACGGCGCTCTTCTCGGCGACGATGCCGCCGCCGGTCAAACGGCTCGCCGAGAGCTATATGTACGACCCGACGACGATCAAAATCACGCCGAAAAAGCTGACCGTGGACGCGATCGCGCAGGCCTTCGTCGAGGTCCCGGCGAACGAGAAGGCGGCGCGCCTGGTCGAGCTGCTGAAGACGGAGGAACCGGAGCAGGCGATCATCTTCTGCCGGACCAAAATCGGCGCCTCGAAGCTGGAGAAGACGCTCAAGGACAAAGGCCTCGACGTAAAGGCGTTGCACGGCGACATGAGCCAGGGCTCCCGCGACGGCGTGATGATCTCCTTCAAGGACCACCGGGTGCGGTTGCTGGTCGCCACCGACATCGCCGCCCGTGGGCTCGACATCGAGCACGTCACCCACGTGATCAACTACGACGTCCCCGCCTCCTCGGAGGTCTACGTGCACCGAATCGGCCGCACCGGACGGGTCGGGCGGACTGGTCGGGCGATCACCTTCGTCACGCCGGCCCAGCGCGACGAGATCGAGCGGATCGAGCGCGACGTAAAAACCACGATCGGCGAGTGGGAGAGCCCGGAGGAGCGGATGGAACACGCGCCGCGCCCGCGCCGTCGCGAGCGAGCCAAGGTGAGCGACGACGGTGGCAAGGCCGAGCCGTCCGCCCCCGCCAGAGAGGATTCGCCTGCCGACGGCGAGGAGCCGCCCAAGAACGGCAAGTCGGTCAAGCTTTTCGTCAACCGCGGTGAGCGCAGCGGCATCGAGGAGGAGGATCTGCGCTGGGCATTGCGCGAGGGCGCCGTCCTTCCCGAGGAGGCAATCCACGACGTCCGCGTCCTGCACCGCTTCTCCTTCGTCGAGGTCGACTCCGATCAGGCCGACCGCACGGTCGAGTTCCTCGACGGCACGAAGCTGAAGGGCAAGGAGATCCGCCTGGAGATCGCCAAGAGCTAAGCGCGCGCCACACCTGCAGGGTTCTTTTTGAGAATGCACTAGGTTTCCAAAACTATTGCAAGCAACACTCAAGGAGAGATTGAATCTATGGGTCGAATTGCGAAGTTGTTTTCCTTCTCCAACGTCGTCGCCTGTATGGCACTCTTCATTGCGCTCGGGGGGTCCGTCTATGCTGCGGGGAAGATAAGCGGTACTCAGATCAAGGCGAGCTCTTTGCCAGGCAACCGGATCAAGGCAAAGACCTTGACTGGGAAGCAGATCAAGCCAGGTTCCCTGACCGGCACCCAGATCAAAGCAGGCTCGATCACCGGGACGCAGATCCAGGCCGGGTCGCTTACGGGGACTCAGATCAACCAGAGCACCCTGACCGGTGTGACCGCCACCAAGGTCTCGAGCATTCAGTACGCGGTTTCGACGGTTGCTCTCGTCGGGGCACTCGGTGGCAGTTCCGCGACGGCGAATTGTCCTGCCGGAACCAACGTGATCGGCGGTGGGGCCTCGGTCAGCAACGAGGAAGAAGACTTTGTCAACGACAGCGGCCCCAACTCCTCTCGCACCGGATGGACTGCAACCGGGTTCGGGCCCTCCGGTTCTATGACTGTGACCGCGATCTGTACTGCCGCAGCGTCCGTGGCCGGCTAACAAGCCCTTAGCGAAACGCCCCAGGTCCCACACAGTTTGGGGCCTGGGGTTGCCTAGCCGTTGGTCAGCTCGGCGATCTTCGCGAAGAGCTGGTCGAAGTCGATCGGCTTGCTGACGTAGCCGTTGATCGCGAGATCCGCGTGGTCTGCGCCGTTGCCGCCTTCGGTGTGGGCGCTGACTATCAGTACGGGGGTTTCGATTCCGGCGGCGCGGAGCTCCCGCAGGGCGTCGATGCCTGATTTGCAGGGCATCATCGCGTCGAGCAGGAGGATGTCGGGCGGGCTGGAGGCGTCTACCTTGTCGATGACCTCTTGGCCGTCGGTTGCAGTTGCGACCTCGTGGCGCTCCATCTCCAAGCGCGTGCGCAGGAGGAGCAGGATGGTCTCGGAATCGTCGGCTACCAAGATCCTGGCCATCAGATCGCCTCTACTCGTTCGGGGATGACCATCGGCAGGCGGATGCGGAAGGTCGAGCCCCCGCCGGGAGTCGATTCGGCGCCGATCGTGCCCCCGTGCAGCTCGATCAGCGACTTCGAGATCGCCAGACCGAGGCCGGTGCCACCCACACGCTGGGTCTCGCCGGCGTCGCCGCGCGAGAAGCGTTCGAAGATGTGCTCCAGTTGCTGCTCGGGTATGCCCGGTCCGTCATCGATCACGTCGATCTCAACTTCGGCACCGGCGCGATGTGCCTTCACCCCGATATTCGCTCCTTGCGGGCAATACTCGTTCGCATTCGTAAGCAGATTCACCAGTACTTGGCGAATCCGGTCCCGATCGGCTTCGATCTGAGGTAGGTCGGGCTCGATCTCCAGGCTCAGCTGCTGTCCACGGGCGTCGAGCTGAGCTCGCATCGTCCGCACCGCGTCCTCGATCAGCCCCGTCGCGCCGGTTTGCTCCGGTCGGATCGTCAGCCTGCCGGCGTCGCTGCGGGCGAGGTCGAGCAGATCGTTCAGCAGGCGGACCAGATGGCGGGTGTTGTCGAGGATCACCTCGACCGTCTCCGCCTGCTTCGGGCTGAGATTCTCGCGCTCCAGCAGCAGCAGCTCGGCGAAACCCTGCACCGAGGTGAGCGGGCTGCGCAGCTCGTGGGATGCGGTGAGGACGAACTCGTCTTTCATCCGGTCGAGCTGGTCGCGTTCACCGGCGCGGCGTTGCAGCTCCTCGGCCATCTCGTTGAAGGCGCTGCCGAGCGTGGCCGTCTCCGAGAGGCCGCCGATTTTGACCCGGGCGTCGAGGTCTCCGCCGGCCAACCGCCCCGACGCATCGACAAGGTCCTCGAGCGGGCGGCGCATCGACGAGATCAGCCCGGTGAAGAGCAGCGCCGCTCCGGTCAGGCCGGCGATCAGACCTGCCCCGACCAGCAGGGCCGTGTCGCGCGTCTCACTGGAGATTTCGTCACGCAGCGCCTGCCTCTGGTGCTGCTGGGAGATCACCGCCGCGCGTGCCGCGGTGGGGTGCGTTCCCTGCGCCAGCCTGTTGCGGGCCACGATCTCACGCTGGTAGGAGCGGGCGGTGGCGTTCTCGTAGTCCTGGCGTTGCTGCAGGAAGCGGGCGACGCCGATCACCGCCAGGCCGGTCAGGACCGCAAAGGCAATCGCGAAGCCGATCGTCAGCCGGTTGGCGAGCGACGGGTTGAGCCGGAATCGTCGTCGGGAATATGCTTGCGAGCCGATGGGCGACGAGGCTACAGGCACCCACGACGGCATTGCGGCGGCGCCGGAGGGGATCGACCGGGCCGGGGTCGAGGCCTGGTTCGAGGAGCGGGTCGAGGGAGTCGAGCTGCCGCTCGCCTTCGAGCGAATCTCCGGCGGCCACTCAAACCTCACTTACGGCGTCAGCGACGCTGCCGGCCGGCGCTGGGCGCTGCGCCGGCCACCGCTCGGCAAGCGGCTCGGCTCGGCCCATGACATGGGGCGCGAGCACACGGTCGTCTCGGCGCTGGGACCGACCGCCGTACCCGTCGCGCCTGTGGTCGGGCTTTGCGAGGACGAGCGGGTCAACGAAGCACCCTTCTACGTGATGGAGTTCGTCGAGGGGCCGATCCTGCGTGGCCTCGCCGAGGCGGAGGCGTTCCCCGAGGAGGCAGACCGGCGGGCGATCGGCGAGCGCGTCGCCGACACCCTGGTCGACATCCACGCGGTCGACCCCGATGCCGCCGGGCTCGGCGATCTCGGTCGCAAGGAGGACTACGTCGCCCGCCAGCTGCGCCGCTGGCAGGGCCAGTGGGAGAAATCGAAGACGCGCGAGCTGCCGGCGATCGACGCTGTGCACCAACGCCTGGAGGCACGCATCCCCGAGCAGGGCCCGGCGACGATCGTCCATGGTGACTACCGGCTCGACAACATGATCCTCACGAAGGGTGGGGAGGTGGCAGCGGTGGTCGACTGGGAGCTGTGCACGCTCGGCGATCCACTCGCCGACGTTGGCCTGTTGATGGTCTACTGGCCCGCACGGGGCGAGGACCCGGTCGCCCTCGGCCAGCCCGCCAACCTGGCGCCGGGCTTCCCCACCAACGCGGAGCTGCGCGACCGCTACGCCGAACGCTCCGGCCGCGACCTCTCCCAGCTCGACTTCTTCGTCGCTCTCGGCTACTGGAAGCTGGCGATCATCCTCGAGGGCGTCTCCGCCCGCTACGCCGCCGGCCAGTACGGCAAGGTCAATGCAGGCATCGAGGGCTTCGCCCGCCTGGTCGAGCGCTTGGCGGATGCGGCCGATGTGGCCGGGCGGCGCGTTTGAGGTGGCGCCCGGCGCCTACCCGCGCTTGCTGAAGGCGCCCAGGGTCCAGTGCAGGTTCAGGCCCAGGCCGGTGCCCGCTGGACCGTCCTGGAGACGCGGGATCACGTCGGCGGTCATCAACTCGCGGATGACGCTCTCGCGCAGCCGTGCGTCCTCGATCTCTGGCAGGTACTCGGCCTGGTTCGAGGGGACCAGCAGGCCGTGCACGATGTCCTCGCTGAGCATCTCGAAGGTCCGTACCTCGGTTTCACCAGCGAAGCGGCGCTCCAGCGCGGCGACCACCTCGGCGGCCAGCGGCCGCGGCAGGATGCGCCGGTCGGCACGGCTCTGCGCCTCCCGCAGCGCTTCCTCGTCGAAGTCTGTGCGGGCGCGGCGGACCGCCTCGGCCAGCTCCACCGACGTTCCCGCCGGAAGCTCGCCCTCGCCGCCGAGCAGCTCGAGCCAGCGCTCGCGCAAGGCGCGGTTGGGGTCGTGTAGAAGGACCGCGTAGGGGCCTGCCGGACCGAGGTCTGGTGCGCTCCAGAGCAGGCGCCCGGCCGGCGAGAGCGTCTCCGCCAGGCCGTCGATGGCCCGATCCCGAGCCTTCGGCGGGATCAGGTGAAAGACCATGTTCACCATCGCGGTGTCGAAGTGGATGCCCCCGGTCGCCTCGGCCAGGTCGCGGAAGCCCCCGCCGGGGTCGCGCAGCGAGTGGAAGCGGGTCCAGGCGCATTCGCGCAGCACCTCATGGCCTTTCGCGAACCAGCTGGATGGCAGGTCGACCAAGTGCAGCTCGAGCCCGACTCCGGCGCGTCGCAGACGTTCCTCCAGGCCCCGCTCTCCGCAGGCCTTGAGCAGCTCTATCGAGGCCGTCCCGGTTCCCGCGCCGTAGTCGAGAATGCGGATCGTCTCGCCTGAGGACGCGGCCGCCAGACGCGCCTCGATCGCTTCCAGGGTGCCGCCGACGACGTAGCCGGTGGGCCCCGCCCCCCAGGCGGCCGGGAAGCGGATGTCGCCGTCGACGAAGAGAATCTCGTGCAGCGCCTCGCCGTCGGCGAGGTCGGTCCCGGGCTCCGGGGTCCAGGTGTCCTCGCGCGGAGCCCCGTCGCTTCTTTCTCCCGGCAGCGAAGCCAGCCCTTCGGCTGAGACCAGCCGGTTATGGCCGATCGAGACGAACGGGCGGTTGGAGGGGTAGCGTCGTTCGTGGTGGGCAAGCGTCGCCAGTCCGGCCGCCTGACAGCAGCGCAGGAAGGAGGCGTGATCGACCGGGTACTGAGTCGAGTAGGCCTGGTGGGCGTCGAAGGCGACGCTGTGCAGCGCACCGAGCTGCTTGCGAGCGACGACGGGGGCGACACAGTGCGCCTCGAGCACGATCATCCCGTGCCTGCGCGCGTGTCGCTCCCAGCGAGCCAGGTGGGTGATCAGATCCCGCTCGACCTCCTCGCCGGCCAGCGGGCGGCCCTCACCGTCGATGTAGACGCCGCTGGCCCAGCCGGGGGCGGGGAGAGATTGGTCGGCGCCGCGATAGGAACGCTCGTGGTCGATGAAGGAGCGGATATGGAGCCCATCCTCGATCGCCAGTCCCTGCTCGCCGAGCGAGTCGCACAGCCCGTCGGGGTCTGTTACGTCGCCGCGCAAGAGCAGCGCCGGGACGTTCGCCTCGTCGAGGCGGCGCCTCGCCTGTTCGAGTGCGGTCGCGTCGATGTCGACGCCGACCATCAGCAGGGGCGCCTCGTCGAGACGCTCACCGCGCCTGGTCCGCTGGCCGATCAGCTCATGCAGGTGGATCAGCCAGCTGCCGTTGCCGCAGCCCATCTCGGCAATGAACGCCGGCTGTGCGGAGAGCGGCTCGCGGTCGAACAGCTCGACCACGGTCGCGTCACTGTCGACGAAGTAGCGGCGGTGGGCGGCGGCGCTGATCCGCAGGTTCAGCTCGCGGTGGACGTGCCACTCGCCGCCGCCGTCCTGCGGTGGGCTGACGATGAGCTCTCCGCGGTAGAGCTCGGGCAGGCGGGCGAGCATCGGCAGGTAGGTGGCGACGCCGCCGAAGTTGAGTGCAAAGGCGCGCGCCTGCTCGCCGTCGGCGGTCCACGTCCCGGCGGCCGGATCGAGCCAGCCGAGCGCCTCGAAGAGGCGCCGCATCGCGTTCCCCGTGATGCCCTCTGGCAGGTCGGGCGCCTGCCCACCGAGGCGCTCGGCCTCGTGCAGCCAGAGCATCGTCGGCACGGTAAGACCGCCGTCGAGGTGGCCGCGGACGACGGAAGCGAGTTGCTCGCCGGCCGACGGGTCGATTCCCCAGCGCTCCCGGGCCGACTCGACCAGGGCGGCGAAACGGTCCCCCTGCGCTTCGCTCCAGGGCCTCGTCCAAGCGTCGTCTCCGGCCCCGCCGAAGCCTTGGAGCAGCTCGCCCAGGGCGACATAGTGGCGCCGCGCGGCGGCGGCGACGCGGCCATTCTCGGTCCAGCGCAACACCGAAGTGCTTGCGTCGAGCGTCGCCTCCTCGGCCAGCCAGCCGGTCGAGGCGAGGCAGTGGAGCGCGATCCGCAGCGCTCCGAACCCCGCCTCGTCCAATCCTGGATAGAGCTCGGACAGAGGGCGCTCGTCGGTCAGCGAGGGCTCAAGGATCCCCAGCTCGTCGAGCGCCTTCATCGTCGCGCAGAGGACGACCCCGTCCTGGGAGAGGAACATCGTCCGCCGCATCGCGCCGCGGGCGCCTGTCACCCCGCTTCTCCCGACCCCGTCGTCTGCGCTCGCCGGCGTGAACGCACCACTTCGCGCAGCGTCCTGTACTTCAGTTTCATCACCGGTCGCTCGACAACGTAGTAGCTGAGCGCCGCGAGCGGCAGGGTTGCCAGAGAGCCCAGGATGAGCACCGTCCAGTAGCCCTCGTCTGCCCCCGGATAGCCGAGCAGGACCGCGATCGTCACGTTCCAGAGCAGCAGTCCGTAGGAGATCAGGCCCACCCACATCAGCATGGGGTGGCCGACGATCCTGGCTGGGACCCCGCGGTTGGGATTGCCGAACGCGACCGGGATGAAGAGCAGCACCGCCCCGATGCCCTGGACGAGGTTGAGCGTGTTGTATTCCCAACCATCCCGAAACGGGGCGATGATGAACGGGGCGGGGAAGAAGACGAACACGGTGAACAGGTAGATCGCCAGCCCGGCAGCCCAGCAGAGGCCGGGGTGGGCGACCAGCCCTCGGGCGAGCCGCGCGACCCGCGGCAGCTCGCGCTTCCAGTCGACGATCGAGATCACCGCGAGGGCCAGGCCGAGGGAGAACCAGAAAAAGTGTCCCAGGGCGCTGAATCTGAACCATTCGAAGCTGCGTAGCTCAAACGGCGGACCGCCGAGGAGCAACGAACCGAGCCCGAGCACGGCGAGTATCGTCAGCTCGACCTTGACCCAGCTGCGCGTCGCCCGTCCCCGCGCCAGCAGGCCGGTTAGGGCGGCGTAGAAGGGCAGTAGCACGTAGAACGTCATGTCGACTCCCAGCGTCCACGACTGGGGGAGCCCACAGAAGAATTCCTTGTCGGGTGGACACACGTCGTGCAGGCCCAGGTCGAGGAAATCGGTGAGGCTGAAGAAGGCCCACCAGTGCTCGCTGAAGACGCCATAGAGCCCGACTGAGATCGTGAATCCGGCCAGCGCGACCCAGTAGGCCGGATAGAGGCGGATGAAGCGGCGGCGCGCGTAGTCGCCCACCCGCGGCGGCGCCGGCCCACCCGTGCGGTGGGCGATCATCGGCCGGTAAAGCAGAAAGGCGGAGAGCAGGAAGAAGAGTGCGACCAGCCCGTCCATCCGCACCATCGCGCGGTTGGGGAGACTTTCGGTGAAGCCGCCGAAGCCACCGGTGAAGAACCAGGCGTGACCGACGATGATCGCGATTGCGGGGATGCCCCGCATGCCGACGGTGAGCGGAAAGCGTGGGTGGTGCGGTGGCGGCGCTACGACATCCGGGACCGCACCGCCTCGGGTGCTTGCGCGATCGCCGTCCATGCGGTCAGCTGGCAAGCGCGCGGGTCAGAACACGGGTGAAGTCGATGGCGCAAGCGTGCAGCCCGGCTTCCTGCGCCGCTTCGCGCTGCTCGGCCGCGACCGTTGCCATCAGGTTTTCGTAGCCGCGAGCGAGGGTGCTGGCTTCGGCGTCGCCAGCGGCGTACCGTTCGCCGGTTCGCACCCGTTCGTGCGCGAGCACGAAGATCGGTTCGAAGAGCCTTGCGTAGAGCAGTAGGGCTGGATCCCCGGAGGACTTGGCGAGCAGCTGCTGGCGGCGGGCGAAGCCTTCAAGCAGCACGAGGCTCGGCCGGACTATCCGCGCCGTCGTCTCCACCGGAACCGGCGCTCCGGCGAAGGAGCGCCTCCCGAGCCGGATCACCTGGCGCCGCAGTCGCTCGCAGTTGGCTTCCGCCTTGGCAACGGTTGCCGGGCTTGCTGCGGCCGCCATCGTGTTGTCGGCCCCGCCCGCGCCGCTGCCGCAGCCGGAGATCGCCAGCCCGAGGACGATCGCGGCGGTTGCGCCGTAGCCACCTCGCTTCACGCCGGCACCCCATCGACGGGCACGTTCCGTCCCCTGTCCGGCAAGCGATCCCACAGCGTGATCAAGCCGATGCCGGCGAGCATCAGCATGAAGGGATCGATCGGAAGCCGATACCGAGGCAGGCCGGCGATCGGCAGCGTGACGACGGCCAGCGCGAAGGGCACCAGCCAGAGGAAGAGCGGCCCCTTGGGCACCCTTTGCCCGCCGCTCATTCGGTTGCTCCAAGGCCCGAGCATCCCGAGCAAGCCGACCACGGCGAGCAGGACGGCGATGCCGAGGCCGATGCGCTCAGCGGGCGGAAGCTCGCTGCCGATGCCCCGGTCGTAGACCCCGGCGCCGCGCAGATCGGTGACCGAGCCACCTTCGATCTCGAAGAGGCGCAGGAGGTTCCAGGCAGCGGTTTCGGCAACATAGCTGGGATGTTCCCACGCGAAGGCGCGGGCGTCCTTCCTCAGTCTCGCGTCGACCGCCGCCTCGTCGATTCCGGCCGTTTCGAAGAGCGGCCGGAAGCGGGGAACGATCTGCGGGTCGATCCATGCCCCCGGTCTTGCGCCGCGTTCGCGCGCAACCTCATTGTAGGTGCCTGCGGAAGCGATTCCGGCGCTCGTCGTGACCGGAACGATGCGTCCGAACTCGACCACGTCGCGTACCAGCCAGGGCACCGTCATCGCCACGGCGCAGATCAGGCAGAGCGACGGAGCCGCCAGCGAACGTCGGCTCAACAGCGGGCGCCTGACCCAGACGCCGACGAGAATCGGTGCTAGAAGGGCGAGGCCGGTCGGGCGCGTCAGCACCGCCAGCCCGCAGACCGCTCCCGCCGCCGCCGCCCAGCGGAGCAGGCCGCCGGAACGCCGCATTTCCAGCACGCAGAGAATCGCCGCCAGCTCGAGCGCGACGAAGAGGGACTCTGAAACGAGGTCGCGACTGAGCAGAACGAGCGGGGGGAAGACGGCGGCCAGCCCGGCGGCGGCAAGAGCGGTTTGGCGTCCCCAGATGCGCTTGGTGACTAGAAAGAGCAGAAGCACGATGGCTGCCCCAAGCACCGCGTTCGACAGCCGCCCGGCCAGGGTACTGTCTGAGGTCAGCCCGTAGACACTGCCGAGCAGGAATGGGTAGGCTGGCCCCCTGACCGCCGTCGGACCGCCCTGGAGCAGATACCCGGAGGGCGGGTAGCCGTCACCCGCCGCTATCGAGCGCGCGATGTAGTCGTACTCGAGGGCGTCGTTGGCCGGGTGGTACCCGGTGTCGGCAGCGACCACGGCGATCCTCGCGGCGAGCGCCACCAGGACGATCGCCGTCAGTGCGAAATGCCCCCTGCGGGACGTCGAGGGAGTTCCGGTGTCCTTCGCCTTTGAAAAGGGGCCTCCGCTATAGGAGGCCCCTTGGTGAAGGTTGAGTCCTAGTTCGACCTTATTTCCCTCCGCACATCGCCTCCGCGGTGATCGACCAGGTGGCGGTCTGACCTTCGTTGGTGGCGCCTTCGACGAACCACCCTTGGCTGTAGATCGCCTGTGGGTTGGAGGTGACGAGGTGGACTTTCTTCGGTTCAGCGGCGTTGATGAACGCACCGCCGCCGAGCACCACGGTTCCGGCGGGGCAAGTGACGCTTGCTTCCTTTTCCGCGGTGGTGTCGTTTGCCGACGCGGTGCCCAGGGCGAGCGAGGAGGTTTTCAGTCGCGTGTTCGCGTTCGCTTCCGCGGCTTCGGCGGCGGCTTTCGCGCTGTCGGCCGTGCTCTGTGCGGCTGCGGCTGCGGTTTTGGCTCCGTCGGCCGTGCTTTTCGCGGCTGCGGCTGCGGCCTTGGCTTCGTCGGCTGCGGTTTTGGCTTTTTTCGTTTCGCCCTGGACCGTCGTGGCGAGCGACTGAGCGCCGTTTGCCGTGGACTGAGCGCCGTTTGCCGCATTGAGCGCGTTATTCGCGGTCTTCTGCGCGCTCTTCGCCTTCTTCAGCGCCTTGTTCGCGGTCGACTTGACGCTGGCCGAGATGCTGGCCACCGGGTTGGAGGGACCACCTAGCGCGGGTACCGCGAGCGCTAGCGCCAAGACCACGCTCAAACCTAGGACCGTGTACCGCTTCTTCATCTGCTCTCCTCGCCCGGGGAATCGTCGAATGACTGTGCGCATTGGATCATATGGGGTCGGCCAGTTCAAGCGGTCAACCCTTGTCCGGCCGAAATTCGATCCGGGCCGCGGCGCATTCGGAGAGGCCAAGCGCGCCGACGGCGTTCTCTACTTCGGCGCTGGCCGCTTCTGCCCTTTGTGCGCCGGTGAGGATCACGGCGCGGGCTTCCTCTTCGCTCTTCCGCGCCAAGCCGCCCGCTTCGATCTCCATTTCGCGCAGGGCTTCATCGAGCGCTGCGACCTCGCCGACCCGGTCAGGCGGCGGTTTGAGTTCATCGAGCTGTTCGCGCCAGCGGACGACGATCGGCACCAGCCGCCGGGCGAAATCTCCGCTGCCGTCGTTTGCAGCCTCGACGATCTGGCGCTTCGCGTTGAGGCAGATTCCCTCTGCCGAGAGCGTGTAGCCGTCCCGTGGTATCGATTCTTCGTCGGGCGAGATCGTGAGGAAGGCAACGACGGCGACGGCGATTGCGATTGCGGTAAGCATGGTGATGACGCGCGTTTTGCGCTCCGCGCCGATCAGGCGCGAGAGTCCCTGGCTCTTCGCCCCGGTCTCGCCCGCCCGCCTCGAGTCCCTGAGCGTCGCTCCGCAGGAGGCGCAGAAGCGATCCTGCGGCTCGTTCGGACTTCCACACCGTGGGCAGTACACAGGGCCAAGCTATCAGCGAACCCGAGCGTGGCTTTGGGTACATTCTCCTTGTGAGGATCGCCCCCCAACCCCGACCCCGGCGTCGCGTCAAGTGGCTGCTGCCGATCGCGGCACTCGCGCTGAGCGCCGCCGCCTACGGTTGCGGCTCCACCGGGGACGAAGGCCCGGTGACGCCCGCCGCGCCGCCGAGCACCGTCACCGGTCCCGCGGACGCCTCTGTCCCGCCCGGCGCCGAGGGTCACAGCGGCCGGCCGGCCGAGGGGTCGAAGGGAGGGGTCGCGGCCAAGGGGACCGCTACGAGCTCACCGCGCGGGAAGCAGGACGGCAAGGGCTCGGGAGGCAGCCACGGCGGCGGTGCGGACTCACCGCCCGAGACCGCGGATAGGATACCCAGGGGCGGCGGCCGCACCGCGAGCTCGAACTCCGGCCGTTGTCCCTCTGGGGTGTCCCGGTCGGAATGCGAACTGATCGCCGAACAGGTAAGCGACACGCCGTCCTTCTCGGTTTCGTCGGTCGAAGACTGTGTCAAGGCGATTGGAAAAGAAGGGTGCGAACGGCTGCTCGAAGCCGAGAGCGCCTCGAAGGGCGGCAATCCCCCGATTGACGTTAATGAGTGCCTGAAGACCCCGACGCCGCGCTGCGAAGCGGCCCTGCGGCCGATCCTCGAAGCCGAACAGGCAGCCTCGAACGCCAAGAAGTGATCGACCTGCTGGAGGTGACGGCGCAGCCCGGCGAGCTGCCGAAGAAGATGGCCGCATGGGTCCTACGCCCCGAGCGCGAGGGGGACCTGGCGACCGCTTACGAGATCGAGGAGGTCGACGTTCCCGAGCCAGGGCCGTTCGAGGTCATCGTCAGGGTGATGGCGGCGGGCCTCAACTTCAATGGCATCTGGGCGGCGCTGGCCGATCCGATCTCGGTCTTCCCCTATGGCGACCACCCCAGGTGGGGCCATCACATCGGCGGCTCGGACGCGTCGGGGATCGTCTGGAAGGTCGGCGCGGGGGTCGAGCGCTGGAAGCCCGGCGACGAGGTCGTGATCCACGCCAACCAGGCGTCCTACGAGGATCCGGAGGTGCATGGACTGGATCCGCTCGCCGCGCCCAGCCAGCTCGGCTACGGTTACCAGACGACCTGGGGGACGTTCGCCCAGTTCTGCAAGGTCCAGGCGCAGCAACTCCTGCCCAAGCCCCAGGCCCTCTCCTGGGTCGACGCCTCCGCCTATGGCGTCACCCACTTCACCTCATACCGGATGCTGATCAAGCAGTGCGATCTGCAGGCCGGGCAGAACGTTCTGATCTGGGGAGCGGCCGGGGGCCTCGGCGTCTTTGCCACCCAGATCTGCCGCGCGGCGGGCGCCAACGCGGTCGGGGTCGTCTCCTCGGCGGAGAAAGGCCGGGTGGTCGAGCGCCTGGGCGCCGTCGGTCACATCGACCGCAGCGAGTTTGCGGCGATGGTCCGCCGCGGGGGCGAGAGCGCAGCGGAGGAGCGCGAGCGGGTGGCAGCGATGCGGGGGTTCGCCAAGCGGGTCAAGGAGATCCTCGGCGACGCCCCCGACATCGTCTTCGAACACGTCGGCAAGGAGGCCTTCCCGACTTCGGTGTTCACCGTCAAGCCCTTTGGCAAGGTGGTTACCTGCGGCGCGACCACCGGCTACCAGCTCGACTTCAATGTCCGCTACCTATGGATGCGCCAGAAGCAGATCATCGGCTCGCACGCCTTCAACGCCTACGAGTGCTGGCGGGCGAACGAATTGATTGCCGCGGGTAAGATCCGCCCGGTGATGTGGCGGGCGTTCGGCTTCGACCGGCTGCCGGAGGCGCACGGGCTGATGGACGCGAACCGGCACATCGGCAAGATCGCCCTGCTGGTCGGCGCCGAGGATGTCGAGGCCGGAAAGACCGCGGACGGCCCGGGCGCGCTCTGGGTCGGGGATGAGTAGGGCGTGGACGACGCGGTTGGCCGGTGAGCTGCTGCGGCTGGTGTGGCGCGGCGATCCCCGCTCACGCGGCGCGGCGCGAGCACCGGGTTCGTTGCGTGCGGTGCGGGACCTGGTCGACCGAGCCGATGCCGGACGAGGAGGCACTCGAGCGAGCCTACGGAGGCTGGTATCGGCCTGAGAGCGGCCGCTTCACGGGCATCGGCGATTCGCTCCTGCGGCGGTTTCGCGGTCGCCTTGCCCGCCGCCTTGACCGGATCGCCCCGCCCGGCCCGATCCTCGACGTCGGCGCGGGTGACGGCGCCCTGCTCGACGCTTTGCGATCGCATGGACGCTCGGCGGTCGGCATCGACCGGCACTCCTCCCATCCCGAGGTGAGAGACGAAGGGTTGGATCAAGTCGGGGGGCGGTGGGCGGGGGTGGTCTTCTGGCACAGCCTCGAGCATCTACCCTGCGCGGGTGATTCGCTTGATCGCGCAGTCTCGTCGCTGGAGCCTCGGGGCGTGGTCGTAATCGCGATGCCGAATCTCGCCAGCCTGCAGGCAGCCGTGTTCGGCGACGCTTGGTTCGCAATCGACTACCCCCGCCACCTCGTCCACGTTCCGGCGACCGTGTTGCTGGCCCGGCTCCGTCGGCTCGGCCTGAGGGTCGACCGGGTCAGTTACCTGCGTGGCGGCCAGGTGGTGTTCGGCTGGCTGTACGGCCTGGTCGGCCGCCTGCCGGGACGCCCCGATCTCTACGATGCGATCCGCAGGCCGGAGGCGCGACGGAGCTCGATGTGCGGCTCCCGGCGGATCGTCCCGCTAGCGGCCGCGCTGTTGCTGCTTCCGGTGGCCTGGCTGGGCGCCGCGCTCGAGCTTGCGCTAGGGCGGGGCGGGTCCGTATACGTCGAGGCGCGGCGTGTCTGAGCGCGCCGGTCGAGGGGTGACGGTGGTCATGCCGGCGCTCAACGCAGCGCGGACGATCGCGCCGATGATCGAAGCGATTCCCCGCGACTGGGTCGACGAGGTCGTGGTGGTCGACGACGGCTCGACCGACGCAACGGCCGAGGTAGCCCGCCGGCTGGAGGCGCGGGTCGTCTGGCATCCGCACAACGTCGGCTATGGAGCCAACCAGAAGACCTGCTATCTCGACGTCCTGCAGCGCGACGCCGAGGTGGTCGTGATGCTCCACCCCGACGGCCAGTATGAGCCGGGGTTGATCCCAGACCTGATCCGACCGATCCTCGCTGGCGAGGCGGATCTAGTCCTCGGCTCACGGCTGGCCCAGCCGGGGGCGGCCAGCAAGAACGGGATGCCGCGCTACAAGATCGTCGCCAACCGGCTTCTGACCAGCATTGAGAATCGCGTGCTCGGCACCGATCTGACCGATCTGCATACCGGGTACCGTGCGTACTCGCGGCGTTTGCTGCTCGGCGTACCGTTCCTGCGCAACGCCGCCGACTTCAGCTTCGATTCGGAGATGTTGATGCAGGCCTCGGCGCTGGGTTACCGGATCGTCGAGGTTCCCGCTTCGAGCCGCTACTGCGCGGACGCGTCGTCGATCTCATTTGCGCCCGCATCCATATATGGACTGAAGACGCTCTGGGCGGCATTCCGCCTGGTTCTCCACCGGCGGGGGATCTGGCGCTCACGTAAGTACGTTGGTTGAGCCACGCGTCACCGGCGAGCGGGTGAGCACCTCGGCGGGGGGGTTCAACCCGATCTGGCAGCGTCACGTCGCCGCCTACTCACTCTGCGCACCGCTCCTGCCAGATGGTCGCGTGCTTGATCTCGGCTGTGGCGTCGGACACAGTTATGAAGCGCTCGCTCCGCGGGTGACTGTTGGCCTGGACGTCGACCCTGATGTCCTGAGCGGCCAGCGCCGCGAAACGCGGGTTGGCGACATGCGCGCGCTCCCCTTCGCGGATGGTGACTTCGACGCGACGATCTCGGTGCAGGCGATCGAGCACGTGCCGGATCCTGAGCGGGCCCTTGCCGAGGCGCGCCGGGTCGTCCGTCCGGGCGGCGTCGCGGTGTTCGTCACCCCGAATCGTCTTACCTTCAGTCCCTTGGGGGAGATCGTCGACCCCTATCACCACGTCGAGTTCTCAGCCGCCGAGCTGCGTTCGGCATGCGAGGCGGAGTTCGAGCGTGTCGAGTTGCACGGCCTCTTTGGCTCGAGCCGCTATCTCGAGCTGGTGGCCGCCGAGCGCGGCGGGCTCGAGCGACTCCTGCGCCTCGACCCGTTACGAATGCGCAGGCTGGTGCCGCGCGCAATGCGGAAGCGTCTCTATGACCTGGGCCTGCGTCGCGCCCGCCGCGCGAGCGATCCGCCCGCCGCCGCGATCGGCCCCGCCGACTTCACCCTGCGAGAGGCGCCGCTGGAGGAGGCACTCGACCTCGTCGCGGTTTGCCTCAATGGCTGATCCGGCGCATTCACACCAGCAGTTCCGCCGAGCGGGTGACGCAGGGAATTTGGCTCAGCCAACCAGTGCGGCAATCGCTCGCTCGTCGGCGGGATCGATTCGCTCCAGGCTCCCGATTCCGTCGAAGGCTCGATCCGTGGCGAGGATCGCGTCGATGCCGCGGTTGATCGCCAGCGCTGCGAATACGGCATCCTGGGCATCGAGGCTCTCGTGAGTCTCGAAGAGGTCGATTCCCCGTTGTACGTCGTTGGGCTCGACCGGATGCCACCAGGCGAGCTTTGCGACGCTTCGCGCAGCTTTTGCCGCACCCAACCGATCGCCGGTTCGCCGCGCTCTCTGGTGCGTGAACTCCTGGAGCAGGTCGACGCTGGCCTCGCCCTGAAGATCGCCCATAGTCGCTAGGCGCGCGATCTCACGACACGGCTCTCTATACGGATGCTCTCTGCCGAGCGCATAGATGAAGATCGAGGTGTCGTAGAGGAAGCGCCTCAAGCACCCGGCCACCTACTCGACCGAGCATCACGCAGTTCCCGCTTCTGATCCTCCCAATCTGGCTCGAACCCCTCTCCGGGAGGAGGCGGCATGGCAAGCAGTTCTTGACCCGCACGTTCGCGCTCTGCATCGCGCCCTTTGCCAGGGAACTCTCGGTCGATCGCCCGACGGACGAGCTCGCCAACGGGCGCGCCGATCCGCTCGGATTCGCGGGCTAGGCGCTCGAAGCGCTCGTCGTCGACCAGTACCTGGAGGCGGCGATTGAGCATGTGTATACCTTAACAGCAGGCATGCACATACCTGCTCAGATCGGTCGCGGAGCGTGCCTGGGCTCCAGCTCGCCGGCCGCTTCGGCTTCGGCGCGCTTGGACCAGCGATTGAGCTCGCGGCGGGCGAGGACCATCTTGTGGACCTCGTCGGGGCCGTCGGCGAGGCGCAGCATGCGGCTGAAGCGCCAGAGGGCGGCGAGGGGGGTGTCGTCGGTCATTCCCAGCGAGCCGTGGATCTGGATCGCCCGGTCGAGAACCTCCATCACCATGTTCGCGGCGACGATCTTGATCGCCGAGATCGATTGGCGCGCGGCGCGCTTGCCCTCGGTGTCCATCTTCCACGCCGCGTACATGGTCAGCAGGCGGGCCTGGTCGATTTCCATGCGCGAGGTGGCGATCGCCTCCTGCACGAACTGCTTGTCGGCCAGCGGGCCGCCGAAGGCCTGGCGCTCGTTGGCACGCCGGCACATCATCTCGTGCGCCCGCTCCGCCGTCCCGATCGCCCGCATGCAGTGGTGGATGCGGCCCGGCCCGAGCCGGTCCTGGGCGATCGCGAAGCCCTTGCCCTCCTCGCCGAGCAGGTTGGCGACCGGCACCCGGCACCCTTCGTAGCGGATCTCGCAGTGGCCGGGGCCCTTGTCGTGGCCCATCACCGAGATCGGTCGCACGAGGTTGAAGCCAGGCGTGTCGGTCGGCACGCAGATCATCGAGGCGCGCGCGTAGGGAGGCGCCTCGGGGTCGGTGACCACCATCGCAATCGCCAGGTCGGCGCCGACCGCGCCGGAGGTGAACCACTTGTGGCCGTCGATCACCCACTCATCGCCGTCGCGCACTGCACGCGCCCGCAGCAGGGTTGGGTCCGAGCCGGAGACCTCGGGCTCGGTCATCGAGAAACACGATCGGATCCGTCCCTCCAAAAGCGGCTCCAGCCATTCCTCTTTTTGTTGATTCGAGCCGTGCTCGGCGAGGATCTCCATGTTGCCGGTGTCCGGCGCCGAGCAGTTAAAGGCCATCGGCGCCGCCGCCGGGCTGCGTCCCATCTCCTCGCAGAGCAGGCCGTACTCCCAGTTGCTCAGCCCGGGGCCGAAACGCTCGTCGGGCATGAAGAGGTTCCAGAGTCCCGCCGACTTGGCTCGCTCGCGGATCTCGACCAGGACCTTCGGATAGGGGACGCCGCTCGCCACTTCGGCGTCGAGCCCCTCCATGATCTGCCGCTCCTGCGGGTAGACCTGCTCGTCCATGAAGTCGAGGATGCGCTCGCGCAGCGTCTCGACCTGGGGGCTGGGCTTGAAGTCCATCGGTAGTGCGTCCTCTCCTCGGTTCCGGTCGGGGAACGGTACCGGGGCGGTGCTCAGCGGCGGGTATAGCGGGCGAAGAGCTCGCCGTCCTCCTCCAGCAGCCATGCCAGCTCGAGCGGCGCCAAACCCGGCAGATCGCCCTCGAGGATGCGCGGCGCGATGCCGCCGACCAGCTTCGGCGCGATCGTCAGGAAGAGGTCGTCGACGAGGCCGGCGGCCTGCAGGGCGCCGTGAAGCGTCGGCCCGCCCTCGCACAGCAGTGCGTTCACACCTTCCTCACGCAGGGAGCGCAGGAGGGCCGGCAGGTCCGCTTTGCCCCGCGGCCCGCTCTCGACCACGATGAGCCGCCTGCCAATGTCGCCGTAGCGCTCGGCCCGCATCGTGCCGGCGCCGATCATCACCGCGTCGAAGCGAGTGCGCAGCCCGACCAGCATCGCGGTGTCGTCGTCCGAGCCGATCGGCCCCGAGACTCCGCCGATCGCCGCCCGCCCGTCGACCGTGGCGGCGAAGTTCATCGCCACATATGGGCGATCGTCGGGCGGCTGCTCCCAGGGACGGAATGCTTCGAGCTGCTCCTCTACAGTCGTTGGGCCGGGATCGGGGGTCAAGCGCTGCATCGGCCGGAGCCTAGTGCGGTCGTCATTTGTTGCGCATGGAGATACAAACGACGACCGCGGTCGTTTGGCGGCTCAGGAGTAGTCGTGCCAGCCGGCGAATTCGCGGCCGGTGAACTCCTGCAGCCCCGCGACGTCGGCACTGAAGCGGCCACGGACCGTCTCGAAGAGGTCGTCGGGGAGCTTCGGCTTCGGCGCCGGCGGCTTCTCCGGATCGTGGACGACCTTCTCGACGATCCAGCGCAGCGACTCGGGCAGGCGGTCGAAGTTGCGATCGAAGGAGCGCAGGCCCGGCAGTTTCACCAGCTTCTCCATCACCTGGTATTTGTCGCCCTGCTTGGCGCTCGACTTCTCCCACTCGCGGTCGAATTGCTCCGAGGTGAAGGTCTCGTCGACGCCGGCGAAGCGGAACGCCTTGCGCATCGTCTCTTCGCGTTCGGACTGCAGCTCCTCCTGCGTGATCACCTCGATCTGCGAGCGGTCGAACAGCTCGAGATAGGGCTGCATCTGCAGCCAGTACATCGACCGCTGGATGTAGGAGGAATCGGGCTCCGACAGGGTCGGGACGAGCTCGCGGGTCTCGTAGCCGGCGCCGGTCGCGTGCACCCAGTGGGAGAGGATGCGCTTGATCGGGTCGCGGACCATGTAGAGCAGGCGGGCATCGGGGCAATGCTCCTTGATCCGCTCCGGCACGCTCTGGAAGCGCGGCAGGTTGGTGTAGTGGGGCGAGGACTCGCCGCGCACCTTGAAGCGATCGTCGAAGCGGCTCGCGTACCAGTCGAGGCCGAGGTCCCAGTTGAGCTCCTCGACGAAGAAGTTGAGCTCCTTCGGCTTCGACATATGGATCTGCGGATGCAGGCCGAGGTAGTGGTGGATGCTCGTCGTGCCGCACTTCAAGCCGCCGATGATGATCAGGTTGGGCAGCTCGGCGTGCCGCTTGCGGCGGCGCCGGAAGCGGCTGCCACGGTCGCCGCTGAAGCGCTCGCGGGCACGCGCACACATCGCCTCGTCGGCGGGATCGCGGGGGGCTGCGGGCATGGTCGGAGTCGTCCTGGGCTCTGACACGAGCGGGCTAGTCTAGCTGTCACTGTCATCGTCGGCCCACGGTCGACGGCGACGTCCGATCGAGGCGGTTGGTTCTCGGGAAGGCGGCGAGCTGACTCCTGGTCTGGCTGTCGACCCAATGGTCTGACCTCCATCGGTTGTGTCGC